>Ga0247611_10002515_pt1 | contig 29385 bp, 58 predicted proteins | sample 177DNAGHGhighgp2_FD_192422 | JGI IMG/M metagenome (GOLD analysis project Ga0247611, IMG submission 192422) | Sheep rumen microbial communities from Palmerston North, Manawatu-Wanganui, New Zealand - 1770 DNA GHGhigh gp2 | ecosystem: Host-associated > Mammals > Digestive system > Stomach > Rumen... | reverse complement strand
TGGGATTAGTTAAAGCAATATAACCTTGTAGATATAAAACATCGTTGGAACCGTGATACACATCAATTATTAGTATTAGGTCATGACCCATAGACACATGTTTTATGTGAAGTTGCTACAAAAGTTCCAGGTCCAGAGTTATGGGAAGATCCTTGGGTTTAGAAATGGATTTCAGCTAAATGTAAATTACAGGTCGCTAAGAAAATAGGAACTTTTACAGTTACAGCTATTGGCGGAGTTACAGTTAATACGGGACTTTATACTGATGAAGCGAATAACGATTTAACTGAATGTAAAGAAGCTTGGAAAGATATGCAACAAGCAGACTTTTTCGAAACTGGTTACTAATTATATTATAATATTAGTAATAAGGATATGAAGAAATTAGACAATAAAATAAAAGAAGATTTATCAGATTTATTTGATAAGTTTGTAATAGAGTATTGTAAGACAAGATGTGCAGTAATGGAATATTATAAAGATCAACAAGTTGAATATGAGCTGCAAGTTTTATTTTCAAATATAATAATATATATTCATAGAAGATTACATAGAATTGTAGATATTAATAAGATACTTGATGATATATGGAATTTTAATGGCTATGATGATTTGACGATGTTCAAGCTTTTAGTAAATCCAAAGCTATATAAATTAAATATACGAGTTGACAATAATGTTATATATAAATTATATGATAACTTAAAATATGATAAAAATACTATATTTGAAATAATTAAAAATAGTGATTATGATGAGATGTATCGTTTTTGTATATATAGATGTCGATATAGAACATACTAATATAAAAAGAGAAGAGACTTAGTTGGGTTTAAGTCTCTTCTCTTTTTATAATAAAACTGTACTTTATTATTTTTATGATAAATAAGTTAAAGATAAAAACAGAAATTATATTATGAAATTTCCACATAAATTATCTAAAGAAAGATTAAGTTTATTATCGCCTGAAGATAAAAGAATATATGAAATGGAACATTCAGGATTATATTCATTCGAAGATGTTTAGCTTAATGATAACTATGAGTATATTGTTGAAGATGCTTAGATAAGAAAACAAATGGATAAGTTCTTATTTGATACAGAGTTCGATAATATGTTTGATAAAGAGATCATTGAAGCTGTAGGTGAAGAAGAATATATGAATATCAAGAAAAATATTTTTGAATTCATTGAAAATGATCCAGAAATGTAGGGAGAATTATTTGAAGCTCCTGGACATTCTGCCGATTGGTGGATGGATTTTAAAATGAGTTGGTTTGGTAAACTTGCTGCAGGTTTATTAACAGGATTGTTGGGTTTAATTGCATGGCTTATCATGAAAGGTAAAGATAGATTGGCCATGAAAAAACTTAAACAATATATGAATAAACTTGTAGAGTTAATTGATTAGGGAGTTAATAAGAAACGTCCATGGTATTCATTTCTAATGATTTCTAAGAAAGCTAGAAAGAATACCGGTGATTATAATAAAGAATGCCTAAGAACTATTTAGGAAACAGCTGAAAGGAATATGGCTTGTTTATATACATAGTGTATTCATAATTTAGGTTTTCTCTCACCAAATTTAACAGATTTCCGAGGAATAACATCTGGTATGATGCCAGATCCTGATTCTGGATTATCACATTTCGCTGATATGATAAGTGGCAAAATCGAGAATATACAAGATTTATAGAGAGAATCTGAAACGAAAGCATTATTACCTATTAAACCAGATTTAACTAAATTTAAAACCTTGAAATTGCCGGCATTACCTACAAATTATACAATGCTTATGTCAGATATAGAATATCCATCAAAGGCAAATAAGAATCCAAATGGCTCATTATTCATGAAACCAACAAAGGAAATATTATAGGCAAAAGCCTCTGATTTAGGGTTGACATATTTTAATGATGAAGTGACAGACGTTCTTCATTACAAAAAACCATCTGAAACAGCAACATCTGAAACAGCAACATCTGAAGATTATGAACGAGCATTTGATAATCCATATATTCAAATGTTATTAGAGGTTTAGAATAAACGAGGTAACGATAAGCTAAGCGGTGTTTATCCAGGCGGTGCTTTAACGAATGATTTAGATGATAGTATATTTAGTGCTGAACTTGATCAACATACTGAGGGAAAATAGGAAACAACATTAAATATATTTGAAGGAAATATTATTGATGCTATTGATGGATATACACGAAGTTCAATACCTGTGGTTTAGAAACTTGTAAAAGCGATTTGCGGAAATGAAGCTTCAAAGAATATGGAAGAAATGGCTAAACTTCTTACAACTTTATTAAATGCAGCGGAAGGAAAGATGTCAGAATATATGTAGAAATATGATACAGTTCTTAAAGAAGTTGTAAAGAATTTCTGGGAAGATAAAGCTGGTAAATTAGAAGGCCATATAACTGTAATGAGTAATGTTATTGAAATTTTAGATCTTCTTGATAACAATAAAAATAAGAAAAAATTTCAAGATTATGTTGAAAAAAATGGAGGTATAGTAAATTTTAGAAAAGATTTATAGAAAATTGCCAGTGATAAAGATGCAACAGATAAAGAGTTAAAAACAGTATTATCATTATATGGCATTGATAGTATAAAAGCAATTAAGAAACTTATGGGCATAATAGAATCTTCAGTAGATACATTAAAGTTTAATATATATAGTAATATATCTGAAGCTGATTTACAACATATGAATCAGGAAATTGGAGGAAATAGTGAACATATATTAAATATATTAGAAAAAACTCTTGATACTACATATTAGGAAGTAAGGAATTCTGTTGGAGAAGCAATGGGTAAGTATATATCATCAGATCCAAGCACATGGAATATTATTACAACTTCAAAGACAAGAATGGATAAACTTAAAGAAGCTGCAGATAAAGAAATTACTGCAAAAATTGAGTTGATATGTAGAATAGCAGCAGACGGTAAATCTGATTTGGGTGATAAATTTAAATCTGCACTTTCTAAACATCCTATAAGAGCTGAAAGTTTGAAGAGAATTTGGGCTATGTATTCAGGTGACATTTAGGATAGAATAGAAACGAGGTTAAGATCTATTGTTGGGGATAACGGTAATAGTAACATTCTTGACACAATAAAATAGTTTTTAATCAATGTATATCCTAATTTGATAGCAACTATGATTTTTTATAAATCAATATTTTATATACTTGAATAGTACACTAGAAAATATCCATTAGAGATGGATCCAGAAAATCCATCTACATGGAATACTGTAGAAGATGATAATACATTGGATAATATTTATAAGTTCTTTATTTCACCTTCTTTAACAACTTCAAGTACAACAAGTTCTTCTACTGGAGCAACATCATAAATTAATTTAAAGTAACACATGGATAAAAAAAGAATAGAAAATATATTATATACTACAGGTAAAGCATATATGGTTATTAATGATCATTATAGTTTTGCTATTGTATTTGAAAATACAGTATCTAAATTATTAAATGGAACCTATATTGCTATGAAATCGGTATTACAAGAATATTTTTTAAGTATCGGTATGAAATAGTTTGTATTAAATTCATTAAATGATTTAAAGTATGATGATAAATTAAATAGTAATATAGAGAAAAATATATCAGCTGTAAAGAAATTAGATGGATTAAATGAACAACAGTTATATATAATTGCTAAACTTAAAGCAGATCTTAACAGTCTTAATAACGGCACTGGAGCCGTAGCTTCGGAAGATGTTGATGTTTCAACAGTTGACATAAATACATTTGTAGAATCATTTAATTATATATTAGAAGCTAAAGATATATCGTCTATATTGTAGTTTATATAGAATAATGGGTTATAGCAGTTATATAATTATTATATAAGTGAAGATAAAGAGCCGTTGTTTATATTTAAGGATATTTATGATGAAATTAATTCTACTAAAGAGTAGGAAGAAGTTGGGAACGATTCTGAAAAATCTGCATTTATAGCACTTGCTAATTCTGTTGATGATAAATCATTTAAAGAGAATTGTTAGTTCTTAAGCAAAGAAGAGATAGAGTTTCATATAGATGAGAACAGTAAAGATGTTTTGAACAAGTTTAAATAGTCAGATATCGATTTAACACTTAATAAGAAACAATATGAAAAAGTTGAAGATGTATTATCTGCTATATTAAATGATGACGATTTCATTTCATCTTTATCTGACGATGAAGTTTCTGAAATTAAAAAACAGTTTTGTGAAGTAATCAGGAATATTATTTCAAAGTTAAAAACTAAACTTGGAATTCCTGAAATGATAGCCGGCAATGATTACAATGCTATGCAGATTTTGAATATTGTTTTGAATAAAACAATTGGCAGAACTTATATGGAAATGATAGAGTTAACATTTAAAGCAGATAATATCGATACGTTTAAAGAAAACTCTATTTATGATGAAACATTGTATGATGGATTATATGATGATTTTGAAGATATATTTAATAATGATATTGCACCTTCATCTGATACAGGATATAAGTTAACAGATGATAGAAAGTTATTCTGGGATTCTGCTTAGAAACTTTATGAAACAATATTTAATGAGGATAAAGATTCTATCATCGTTGATAAAGTATAGGATGGTTTTGCTTAGTTTGGTAAAGTAGCATTTAATTGTACTGATTATATGATGAGTTTGAAGATGTTATTCACTATGTTAAATAATGTGACTGAAGATCGTATATTTTTATTAACATATTTAATAATAATTCATACTACTGATAGTTTATATAAAAAAATAAGTAAATTCTTATGATTTTTTTTAGAGATAAAGAGTATATTTTAGAAGCAGATGTTTAGACTGCTAAAGCGAATACAAAGGATGTAGATTTATAGAAGGGCTTAGATTAGTTAAAAAAGAACTATGAAGAGTATAAACAAACTCATGCAGATATTTCTATGAAGTAGTATGTTATTGATATATTTAATAATAAGATTAATTATGAAGAAACTACTACATCTACACCACAAGAATAGGAACCATATACAACAACTACGACGGTTTCTCCAGAAGTTGAATAGTCTGCAACTAATGCAATGTCAGCTGCAGCTAATGTAACTATAACTATTTAATATGAATAAATATAATAGTAAGTAAATATTTATGAAAAAGAAACAGGAAAAAATATAGCATATAAATGAACATTCATGGTATGGATTGTTTTATGACCAAGTAATGCGAGATAAGAGTCATATCCGTAAGATTGAGGCAATTTCTACGGATGTGAATCAATGTCAAGTATTCTTGCATAATAATTCAGTTTATGCTAATGCTAATTTTTACCCTGGCGATATTATTGAAGTTTGTCCTACAAAACCCATTGAGAAAGGATTATTATTTTCCAGAGATATAAGAGATATCGTTTTTGAAGTAGTTCCCAACGAAGAATATGTCATACCATTCGGATATTGTTAGTATTATGATATTCCATCGAGAAAAAACCCAGAATCGAACTGTAATTATATGTGGGATGTAGACGGAAGAGTGATAGTTATAAGAGCTACATCCAGGATAAAGAAAGGGTCTAAATTGGTTTTAGAACTTACGAAATAATTTTTTGAAAAACATAGATAAATAAAATAAAGATAATCTAAATAATAGATAATACAATGAAAAGTTTTAGCACAGTTTACAATAGAAGTAAAAAAGACGTTCTTAATAACCGCTATAACTTGTATGAATCATAGAAGAAGCAAATTATAAAGGTATTAAAAGAAACGTATATGATTACAGGCAATTTATCAGATTTGCCTCAGAAATAGCAAAAAGAGATGGCCAAGAAAATTCTCGAGTATTGGTCACCTAGAACCGGTATCAATAAAGCTGGTGTTAAGCTATTAACAGAAAATATGATTTCGTTAAGTCCAAATTCAACAAAGGCTGATATTAAATTGTATATTCAAAAACAGACCAAAAGAAATCTTACTGAGATTACCGATGCATTCCGTAACGGTAACGGTAATGTTGTTGTCGAAACGTTCAAGAGAACTATGGAACCTGTTTTAGGTAAATCAATTAAGGAAAGCTTTATTACAAACACAATTTGGAACCTTATTTCCAATAGAATTAAATTTGGTATAAATTAAGACGAATTTCACTATTAACTTTATATTTGTTTAATAAACAAAAAATGAGAGACTATGCTTTATAGTCTCTCATTTTTATTATTCATTTCTTATAAATGTTATTTGTATAACATTATGCATACCTTTTAATAAATTTAGTGAGAATTCACTTATATCAACTTCTCCATGACCTGTATTATGCCCATATGTTGTAGTGTTATAAAGCCACCATTCTCTACTCCATATACCATTATTATTTGTACCAAGCTCAACACCAACTTTAAAGTTATCATATACTGATTCATCTGCAAGTGTTGTAGTTACACCGTTAAGGTTAAATGATATACAATCAGGAGTAATATACATATCTGACATACACGAAGTTACCATCTAATTATACAGATTAGTTTCTGAAACAAATGCTGTTGATGTATCTACATCATTTACAGTATAATGTATATAATCTAAACTCATATCTGTTATTTCCGGAATATTGCTTATTGGTGTAAATCCTACACTAATAATATATATTGGTGTTAGTGAAAGATATATTGTACAAGCATTACTTTGTTTTAATTGACTATTCAATATCTGTATTTTAGTAAATATATTATTTGTATTGTCTATCTTATAACCCATATATGTTGAAAGTGTAGAATTATTACTATCAACGGTACTGCTTGTTGTATATGCTATATATAATGAAGTGCTAGATGTTGTGGTATATAAGTAGCGGTCATGATAGTTTGTAGGATCTTCAAATTTTACACTTGTAGTCTTTAAGTATATATAATTTGTTGAAGGATCAGCTTCATTATATTTTTTAACACCAATACCTGTTCTAATATCACCGTAACTTAATCGTGTATACATAAGGTTGCTGTTTTTCAAATCTGCTTCATGATATGTCAAAAAGCATAAAGATGTGTGATTTAACAACACCTCATTATTAGCACCGATTCCCGGAACATATGTTTGTTCATTTATGCAATCTAATGTACTAAGATATTTAATAGAAATACTATTAATTTCGGTATTCGCTATATTTTTATAGTCATTCATTCTAAAATAGATATAGTTACTTGTATCTGCAAAATGAATTCTGAAATAATTAAATCCAGTAATATTAGAATTTCTAACATTTGAATTAAATACTAAATTATATTGTGGTTCAATAGGAACATCGGTTCCAGGTAAAGATGTTATAGGAGTATGAGACTGTAAAGCATTTCTATCATATTGCGGAGCATCATACCAAGAACCATATGTACCTGTTGCATTGAAACAGTCAACATATATAGTGTTATTGTCATTAATATATACTGGTTCACTTCCGGAATCAGCAATAAATTTCTAATCACCGGAAACATAATAGTGCATTATACCTGCAAGAGATTTAATCGTTAAATAAACTTCTTGATTACTACTTGGAAGTTGTGCAAATGAATAATATCTGCTATCGCCTGTTAAGTTATTTAAGAATAACTACTCTAATCCATTTTCACCGTCTATCCTAGTTGGCTATGGTTCATCCATACCTTTAACAACTAACGGCATTACGGTATTAGGTACATTAAAAGGATCAGAGTCATCTTGATATAATGGTTCATAATATAAGTTAGCGATTATATTATTTTGAGCACCAGTATCACTTTTAGCCCATCGTTTTTCATAGAAAAAGTTTATTTTTCTTAGAATAGAAACATCAAAGTAGTATGAAGAATTCACAGCTTGTTCTTCTGGTTGTCTAACATAACAGTTATGTATTCTCATCATACCACCAGGAGGAAATATTCCCTATTTAATATATTCTTTAACTTGTGCTGCTTCATCTGACGGACGTAGTTTATATGTATTAATATCATATGTATCTGCATAACAATTACCTTTATTAAAATTATTATCTGTTCTAGCTCGTTCAAAATCATTTATATCAATTTTTAAACGATTATCATTAACAGGCCATTCTGCAGTTTTTAATGACCAGTCATTGACAGTGACATTAGGGAATGGTGTCCATGTAGAATCATCTGGATCAGTCATACCATATGTACAACCATTAAATGTAGAATCATTAACTGATGCATATTGAGGATGACCAGGATAATATAATCTATACCATACAAAATCTCCTTCTCCAGCATCAGATAACTATCTTAACTGTCTGAATGTTAATGTGAGTTCAAATGAAGATTCTGTTTCTTTAGCTATATTTCTAAATTTGGCTATATATGATATATTGATTGTTATAGATGTGCTTTCTGATAATGGACCAGGGGGAAGCATTGTTGAATGAACATGAACAGCTTCTATAATCTTGAATTTTTCTATAACTCTTTGTAAATTCAAATCGCACCTTAAAACCGGTTGATTTGGAAGATAAGTCACATTTGATATTTTAACAAATTGACATGATGTTATATAACTAACATGATATCGTTGAGAGTGTAAAAACCAGTATGTATAATATAATAATTTAATTCCTACAGTTGCTCTTAGATATGATTTTAGAGTTAATTCATTAGAAAATTCTTCATCTATTTTACTTTCATTGTCTGGAGGAATATATGCTGAGTTTACTGAAGTTCCTACAGCAGTATTAACAATAAAGTATATTAATGATTTTAGCTGGTAATAATTTTTTGGTGATTCAATAAATGGCCAAGTATTAGGAATATCAAAATCGCTATTTAATGTTGTATAATTTTCATACCATAACATTTTTGATGTTTCATAATAACTTCCGAGTAAAGTATATGAATCTGGTTTAACATATACTTTTTTATCTGTTTGATTTATTTCAAATAAGTCATCAAAAACATATTTATTAAACAACGGATACATAGTAACTTGACGAGTTCCACCTGATTGAGGCTTATACATAAACTATATAACAGATGCATCTATCATATTATCATCTTTTCCTAATGTTTGTATATTAGTAGATCCGCACAAAAACAGTTTAGATGATCTATGCTCTGTAAATTGCTCATTTGACTATAATTTATCTAGATTATCAAGTGTATCAATAATACATTGTAAAGTATATAAAACAGTTGCTTCGCCATTATCCATTTTATAGTTATAAGTGAATCTGAACTGATCATCACCTTCATCTAGTTGCTATCTACCGACTTTATCCGGAACAATATATCTGAACTAAATACCTTTTTCCGCAATTGTTGCATTATCTGATATTTTTGATGCTATTATATATCTATCAAACCCATATACAGATGAGTCATTCATCTATAATAGTTTTCGCATTCTTGTTGAAGGTTCATACACATCATTTGAATAAATATTCCCAAACCATACAAGTTCATATGGCCATTTTGCTTCATATTCATCATTTCCTAAATATGTATAAACCATCTTTACGAATGGTTGTTTATCGTTTATATCCCATCCATAAGAACTATCTGGGTTTACTGGCCATATTGATGATAATGCATATTCATGAACCAGATCACCTAATGTTGTATATCTGCCGTTTAAAGGAAATTTACTATTTGCCATATTTAAATTACTTGTTAAAGTTTGAACGAACAAAGTCCGCTAAATTTGTACCATTATATAAACAGTTGGAATCAGATAACTGAGTAGCTGTTCTATCTAATGCTTGTTGTATAGTCGATGTCATATTAGCAGCTTGTTGAATTGTTTCAGATGTTGCAGATGCTATTCCTGAATTCGAACCGAAATAAACACGTCCGTTTCTAATCGTTATTGAAGTTCTTCCGTCTTCTGCTATATATGGAACCATAATATTTCCAGTTCTATTCTGTATTTTGCCTTTATCAATAATACCAGATGGTATTTTCTTGTTTTCTAGATTTTTATATGACTATCCATCTTTAGTGTATTGATTAAGATTAGGATCATAATATTTGAAGTTATTACGGACTCTAGCTTCTCTAGCTCTTGTATCATCTATTTCATGTTCATTACTATTAATAGCCATCATTCCATATACTTCTTGATCGTTTGGAATCTTCAATACATCTTCGTCATATAAAGTAAACGGATTTGATATTCCAGAAAACTTAAGAATATATTCTGTTTTATCAGTATCTCCATACATTGCGAATGAAACTAGATCAGGTCTCATGACATATTTTTCACTACCGATTTTTTTAATCATATAATCTTTAACACCGGTAGAATTTTTATTGAATAACGGTTTAACGAAGTCAATTATATTATTTCCTTTTCTATCTGTTATTTCGGGTTTTTTATCTATAGTATATTCAAACATAATCATTAATTCATAAGTTTTCTAGTTACACCAGCACCACGAATCCATGCTCTTGAACCAGGATTTGCACTAAAGAAATCTGATGTACCTGTTTTAATGTTACTAATTGCCGCATCAACGTCAACAGGTGTAAATTTAGCAATGAATATATTCTATGTATGTGCATTCATAGCTAGTTTCTAAGGATTAGCTAGTTTATAAGTCTGATAACCGCCTCTCTATCCACTAGCTCGCATCATACTATTGACATGCATATACTTAGGAGTATACCATCCTTTCTTACCGTTGGTGTTAGGACCTGTGTAATTATCTACTTTTGATTCATAGTCTGATGATGCTCTAATATAGTCAGGTAATTCATATATTTTTCCGTTACCTCTATTAAACATAGACTGTATAGATCCTTTATCTCTCATCATTCCATGATCTATATCATAAATCACTTTAAATCCCATTGGAAAATCGTCTGGACCAAGTTCTTCAGACCATTCGACTTTCATACCTGTACATATAAGATTTCCGATAACCATCATTGGATTTAAAGGATTTCCGACTGTTAAGTGCCAGTTACCGACAGGCTCACCGGTTAACAAAGCTCTCATACCATTAATGCTTGGCATTGTTGTTTGTTTAATAACCTATGTTTTCCACATTGAGTTAAGGTTAGCTTGTAAAGCTTTCCATTTTTCTTTTCCTTGTTCTTTTGCACCTTCTCTAGCAACTTTATCTGCAGTTTTATCAAATATTTCGCCTAAGTTAAACGAGTTTCCAAAAAATGTATTACCAATGTTATTAATAAGTTCTCCGATTGCACCTAATGTTTCACCGAATGCTTCTTTAAGGTTACTAATGACATTATCCCAGCTTATGTTCCCGTTTTCATCAGTGCCCATTTTTCTTATGCCTTCAACAGTATGTGCTAATGCACCATCTCTACCGAATATACGACCTGCATATAAATCATCCATGATTCTGTTTTTAAATGCAGTATTTTTGAATGGATACATTTGCGGATGTATATTAAATTTATAACCTCCACCCCAGAACATTGCATCAACAGAAGCAATTTCAAGGCAGTTAGATAATATATCAAGTATTGCTGCTTTTGTATTGACACCACCAATAGGTCTAGCGACATATTCACATGTTATTGATAGTTTCTAGTCATATGTAATTCCAGCATCTCTAGCTTTTGTAGAATCAACACGGTTGACAGGACCTTTGATTTTATTTTCATATAATTGCTCTGATGGGTCTACATTCGCTTGTGTCATTTTTTCGAAGTAATCTTGATCTTGCTTTTGGTTATAACCACCAGGACTTAATAGACCAACAAATTTACCAAATGAAAAATACTTACCGGTAATAAGGTTTGTTTTGCCTATAATGTTCCGCATAATATTTGACTCACCAATTGGAAAACCGCCGCCATTATTAAACATATCATCGATAACAGCATGTGGGTTTGAACCAGTATCACCAGTTACTTCATGTATTTTAGAATCTATATCTTTCCATTTAGTTCCTGTTGAAAATGACATTAATGAAGATAAAGTATTTCCAGTACTATCTCCGAAATAAGTTAATACAGTTGCTATCGGGGCGAATACAACTTTATCATTTACCTCATTTCCTTTACCTTTATACATGCTAGAAAACTATAAATTATCATATACAGGAGCATGATATTTTCTTAATGTTATAAGCCTATTGTTTGGTATAATGTTCCAGTATTTACAAAATACGAAATCTTGGAAATAGTATGGAGTTCTACCCCATGGATCCTTATTGCTGTAGGTTATTATATTTGTTGTCGTAGGATTTGTAATTGATAATATATCGTCATCTGTAGCAACTGACTTATCATAAAAACGACGTTTATCTCTGACATCATAAAGATGGTTTTCAACCTATAATGAATCGTCTGAACCAGTTGTTGTTAATCCTCCGCATAACTTGGTAAGTGTATATGGGTTTACTATAGAAGCAATACCATATGAATCACTTGAAGTTTTAATAGCTTGTAAATCTTCTTGTTGACCCATATAAACTTTTTCAGATAAGTTAACCCTATCAGCTTCAGGAAGCTAAGTCATTTCGTTATACTTTGTTGTATAGTCGATACCTTCTGCTTTTGTTTCATCAGATAAACCTCTATTATTTTGAAGTTTTTTGCTTTGCCTTAATATAACATCTGCAAGAACTTCTGTTGTAAATACCATATCATAAAAAGCACCTGCCGCGGTTGTTGACGAAAATGGAATAATAACGGGATTAGTTCCACCTGTTTTTGATGTAGTTAAGAAACTATCCACACGAGCAAGTCTAGGATCCCATGCAGATAATTCAGCTAAACCAGTGTTATCTATATTATTAGAATCAGTAGGTATATAACTTTTCTACTATACTGTTGTTTCTATTACACTCTATATATCATCTATTACACCGTATATTGTACTATATGATTCTGTAGTTAAATGTTCAATAGCCTTATCAAGTCTATCATTATCTATATTACCGGCGATATTTCCGGCAAATCCACTGCCTAAACTTAAAGCACTATCAGTCAAATATTCAGAAATGTCAAGAGCCATTTATTTCTATCTATTTTTGTTTAAATATTTATTTGATAAAGTTATAAATTACAAATAAATATTTTAAATAATTTTATCGAGTATAATGGCATTTAATTTAAAAACATATATAAAGAAAAATTATCTTAATGAAAGTATACAATCCGATTTCTTAATTAATAGCTTATTAAATGACAGAGGAGGATTTTTTAGGTATTATAAATTTCCATATGAAAATACACGATATGGTAGGCTACAAAAGATTTTGGTAGATATGATGCAGATAATACGAACTGTATATGGAAAAGAAGTAAAAAGACCTACTGTTGATCCTATTGAAATTAATAATGATGAAGATGCTATAAAAGCTTATAAAAAATATAACTAGTTGTATAAAAAGTATATAAGCACTTTAGCAAATATCTTTAAAAAACCAGAACCTAAATTGTTTGCTGCTTTAGCTTCTTATAGAAGTGATGGACGAATTATATCGGAAAGAAAAGGAATATCATATATTGATATATTTAATATTACTGACGATAATTTTTTAACATATACATTTAAAGAAGCTTCAGCTGATGCAGAAACAAAATAGAAAATGATGCAATATGTGAATACTCATCTTGTATTCTGGGTAGATTATACTGGTAAGATTTAGGCCTGTTCAAAGAATGGTGCTATATTATTATTTGCTCCTGATAATAATAACAAAGAAGTTATAAGATCTGTTGCATATAAAAGAAACCCTACAACTATTTAGGAGTTAGAATATAGGACATCTTATGACTATATAAAAACCACAGAAGAAGTGTGTAAATATACATTATCAACTGGTGAAGTTTTAGATTTCGTATATCCTGCGAATGATGTTATTGTTGATTATGAAGATAATCTTAATAGAGGATATTCTGGTTGGGGATCTATTCATATGATTTATAATACAGTTGATATAGAACATTATCAATTTGATTGGAAATATATATTTACGGTTGGAAAGTTTTATAGTGGTAATTCACATATTCGTAAATATTCGGACTGGGGTAAAAACAAAGAAGATAAAATTATAATTTATTGTCCAACTCCACCTTATTCTGATGAAGAAGGTAATAAGTCTAAAGGTGTATCATATTATAAGCCTGGAGAAAAAGATGAAGTAGGATTTATGACATTAGACGATATTGATAGTTTAACATCTCAAGGTTATAATGAAATGATACAACAAACTTCATATAATGGCATTAGAGGAAAACAAAGATTAGCATTTATTGATTCATATAATAAAAAGTACAAATGGGCAAAAGATTTGTTAGGACGATATGTGCCATATGCTGGAGGAAAAGGAAATCCAAACTTTGGATATGAAGTTTCTTTATCTGATAGTGAACGAAGGAATTTATATACCAATGACAAGTATTGTTCAAAGTTAGCATATGATAACTATAAGCGATATAAATTTGAAGCAGAAAAATTAAGAACATTAAAGAATATTAGAACTGATATAAAGAAACAGTTATCTGATATTATTGATGAAATCAAGAAGCTGTCTACCGCTGGCCCTGCATTAAATAGAAAAATGAAGGAAGTAAAAGGCACAGATGAATTTCCAGATGTTATAAATCTTTACGGTCTATATATGAAAGCGATGTAGCAATGCTTATCAATATATTCTGATGCTCAAACCGAGGTTTATAAGTATATTGAGACTTATACAACGAAATCTTACATATTATCATCTGATAAAGAAAATATAAGTCAAAATTTTGAAAATATTAAATTAAAGTTATCTAATGTTTAGGATTATATAGATTACTGTACACGAATTTATGATGAAGTTAATGATAAAATTAATAAATGTGAAGTATAATGCCAATAAGTCAAGATAATCTTAACCAAATTATTGCAACCGCATATAAAACGGTTATGGAAATACAAGATGCTGCAACAGAAACAGTTGGAACAGGTGTTCTTTGGGCTAGAGCTACTCCTGTAGAAAATAGTGAAGATGTTGTTTTACAAGAGTACACATTATCTCATGTGGGTTTAGAATGTCCAAAACCTTTAGCTGTAATTGTAGCAAATCCAGAATATAATCCGGGCAATTTCATTATAGATGAGTTTGGCCTTAATTATGAAGCGAATTTGGAATTACATATAACTATTAAAGAATGGTAGACTAGTTTTGGAAAAGATACACAACCTCAGAAAGATGATGTCGTGTATGTATAGATTTATCATAAGCTTTTTGAAGTTAGGACTGCTTAGGTTGTTTATACGATTGCGGGAATGCCAACTTATTTCCGTTGTGTAATGACTAAATATAATCCAACTGCATCTAGACGAGAAACTGAAGAGTTCAGAGAATCTATAGAAGATCTTACTGTTACACAAGAAGAACTGTTCGGCGATAATATTTCACAAGAAGTTGCTGATAATAATGTTACAGTTGAAACAGCATATCAAAACACTACATATGTGGATCCTGCGAAAGACTTTGATATTAATTCTATAGAAGTTGAGCAAGTATATGGTAGGGAACTTAACCTTATATCAAATGCATATTATAAATTTATTAATGCTGAGAAGAATGTCAAGTATAATAGTGATCTTATATATGAACGTTCAGCTGAAAGAAATCATTTAATTTATTCATGCTGGGTAAAACGAGAATACACTGAAGTTAAAGAATCGAAAATACAAACGATTAAATTCTTTACAAAAGATTCTGATTATTGGTATTTCACCATAAGCACTCCACTTAAATTATAGTTTGGTGATAATATTTCAATTACAAGAGGATCTTTATTGAAAGTTAACGGAACTGTTGTACCATTACAATGTGTTGAAGGTTTTGGTATTGCAATTCCTATAAAAGAAATGCTTAAAGCGAATAAGAAACTAACTAAATGGTATCAAAATGCATAGATTTTGAAAATATACAAATTTGATACAGTTAATTTATTATCTGGATTTAAATAGGATGATGACTTTAATGTATTTAATTTATCATATAACAATAAAGAACTATTTATGTGTATAGATAATAAAGTTAAAATGATACCTATGCAACTTATTCTTGATAACTGGCATTATATAATGTTTGATATATCGCCAGATAAGACAAGAGTAGTTGTTATGCGGTTAAGACAAATCGAGTTCCATAAATGGACAGATGAGTTAGTTATAGATGAAACCATTGATTTTGGAATTAATGATTTTAATGTAGATTATTTTGCAATCAACAATATGGGTGTAAATGTTGATATGTGTAATATAAGATTGTATGAAAATGAATATCCTATGGAAGACTTATATTTATAGGATATGTATTCACCGGTAACCAGGAATGCCAGTAGGCTTATTTTGGTAGATAGTCCAAATGTGCCTAATAAAGATATATTTGTATCTCCTGTAAAATAATAATTAAACTAATTTATGAGCTTATTTAATTGGTTGAGAACAGGTACAGAACAAGCATCTCAGTGGATGAGTGATTCACAAGATTTATTAAGTGGGAATGCTTAGACTTCAACATAGAAAGACCTCAGACATGATATAACAGACAATACTCAGATTTTAGATACTGGCCGTTTTATGATGGCAAATGATGTTATGCAGAGATTCCATCTTGGTAATGAATTTGGTTCAGAATCTAATAATGAAGTTTTTGTTTCCGGATTTGAAGACCCGACATTTTTAATGTTTAAAGTCGAATTCGGGGATTGGGGCTATTCACTTTTAGATGAAGCGACTATTAAAAATCAATAGGTAACAAGCAAATTTTCAAACGTATATTTTGAAGATTATGACTAGATGCCCATGGGTTTATTAAATGCAGATTTCTTAGAGTTTAATGGCACTGAGAGCTGGAATGATTAGAACACATATAATACGTTTAATTATTTAATGAACTAGAATGAAGATGCAAGAGCAAGCTATATTAAACAGTTTGTAAAAGGCCTTTATGCTATTCAAAAAGATATGCCATATTTGTTTAAATCAATACAAGGTTTAGATAAACTTCAAGAATTAAATGCAGAACAAGGGCGAAGAGTAAAAGATGCGAAAATACAAATTTCTTGTTATGAAGGTATTGATATGAAAATCAGAACATTAATGTAGCTTTATCGTAAAGCTGCATATGATGATGTTTGGCAAAGATGGATTTTACCTGACATATATAGATATTTTAAAATGATTATATATGTGTTTGATAGACGAATACTTCATACAGGATTAGGTACATATAGTTTAGATCAAGATAACTTCCCTATTTATGCATTTGAGTGCGGACCTTGTGAGTTCGATATACAATCTACATTTGAAAATAATTTTTCAACAAATTATAAAGAACATAAAGAAGCAGAAACAGAAATAAGTATTACTGTTCATAATGTAAAAACATATTACTCAAATAAATTACTTAATAAGATTGATACCTTATTAGATAAAGTAAATTGGATAAGTGATTTCGAATCTATTAAAGAACGACAAGATTATAAGTCATCTGACTAGAATAGTAATAATAACTTCCGTATGAGGTGGATGAGACGAATGTTTATGACACCTAGCGAATATGCTGCATATTATGATAATGTTACTCATAAGTTTGGATAGGATCAGTATGAAGCTGATAAGCTGTATTACGGTTCATGGGAGGTTTATGGTCCCATGATGCCTGATAATAGTTGGCATAGAGCTGTTGTTACAGATCCAGTTTATTTAATAGACTCTTGGGGTGGATTAAAGAAATATCTAAAGAAACTATTATTAACGAGAACAACAATTGTTAGAGATTCAAGATACATGGATAGAGATATGTTCTAGAACGATTTAACAAGGCCTTGGGAATTTTCGTATATATATGAATATGATATGCCATTAGTTGGCATTAATCAACGACGAGCTATCAGTTTAATGCAAGATAAAATTGAAGCATTGATATAGAATATGCTTAACAGCACTTATCTTATTGGTGATGATGTATATTATAATCTTGTTGACCCTGGTATTATCGATACAGAAGTAGAGCATATTATGGACATGGTTAAACCTGAATTCAATGAAACTGTTGAACATGAACAACTTGTTGAACCTGTTTTCGTAGAAGTCGATTCTAGTATGAATATGGTTACACCATTATTTGATGAACATAAAAATCCAATGGATATGATCAGACCTGTGTTCGACGAACATAAAAATGATATGGACATGATTAAACCAGTGTTCGATGAACATAAGAATGATATGAATATGGTTAAACCTGTATTCGACGAACATAAAAACGATATGAATATGGTTAAACCAGTGTTTGATGAACATAAGAATGATATGGACATGATAGAACCTATATTCGACGAACATAAGAATTCTATGAATATGATTCCAGATAATATTGATAGTTCTTATCATGGAGATATGACTATGGTTTATCCGATATTTAACGAGCACAAGAATGATATGGAATTTGTTTACCCAATATTTGATGAACATAAGAATGATATGGAATTTGTTTATCCGATATTTGATGAACATAAGAATCCCATGAATATGATTCCAGATATTCAGGACACTCATAAGACAGAAATGGATTTGGTTCCTGACAATGTTGATGGTGAACATGCAAAAATGAATCTAGTTCCTGATATTCATTAGACATATAGACCTCGTATGAATCTGATTCCAGATATCCAGGATACTCATAAAACTGAAATGGATCTGGTTCCTGATAATGTTGATGGCGAACATGCTGCTATGAATTTAGTACCAGATAATGTTGATGGTGAACATGCAGAAATGAATCTGGTTAAAGATATTCATGATGATTATAAACCGGAAATGAATTTGGTTAGAGATGTTCATATAGAGCATAAGAATGATATGAATCTTGTTCCTGATATTCATGACGAACACAAGAATTCAATGAATTTAATTCCAGATATTCATGAGGATTATAAACCAGAAATGAATTTGGTTAGAGATATTCATGATGAACATAAAACACAAATGAATATTATTCCTAACAGTGAATTAGGATTAGAGGATTATAAACCGGAAATGAATTTAATTAGGGATAATGTTGAAGGTGAACATGCAACTATGAATATGGTTAGGGATAATGTTGAAGGTGAACATGCAAAAATGAATTTAGTTCCTGATGTTCATGATGATTATAAACCGGAAATGAACTTAATTCCTGATGTTCATGATGAGCATAAGAATACAATGAATATGATTCCAGATGTTCATGACGAGCATAAGAATTCAATGAATTTAATTCCTGATGACGTAACAGGATCACATAATGAGATGTCATTAATTCCTAATATGTCAAATCCTGAACATAATGTTATGAGTTTAGTTCCTGATGTTCATGATGAACACAAGAGTGATATGAATCTTGTTCCTGATATTCATATAGAGCACAAGAATGATATGAATCTTATTTAGGATGTTCATATAGAGCATAAGAACGATATGAATCTTATTCCTGATAATGTTGATGGTGAGCATGCAACTATGGATTTAATTAAGCCTACATTTGATACTTCAACTGTAGAAATGGATATGGTTAAACCGGAATTCAATATGCCTACTATTGAAATGGATATGGTTAAACCGGAATTCAATATGCCTACAGTGGAGATGGATATGGTTAAACCGGAATTTAACGAACCAGTTGTAGATATGGATATGGTTAAGCCAGAATTCAATGAAGCTGTTTCTGAAATGGATATGGTTAAACCAGAATTTAATGAACCAGTCGTAGATATGGATATGACTAAACCTGAATTTAATGAAGCTGTGTCTGAAATGGATATGGTTAAACCAGAATTTAATGAACCAGTTTCTGAAATGGATATGATTAAACCAGAGTTTAACGAACCAGTTTCTGAAATGGATATGGTAAAACCAGAGTTTAATGAGCCGGTTTCAAAGATGGACATGGTTAAGCCATAGTTTAATGATTCGGTTTCTGAAATGGATATGGTTAAACCAGAGTTTAACGAACCAATTTCTGAAATGGATATGGTAAAACCAGAGTTTAACGAGTCGGTTTCTGAAATGGATATGGTTAAACCAAATATGATATCAGATGATGTTAAAATGAATATGGTAAAACCAGAGTTTAATGAATCGGTATCAGAGATGGAAATGGTTAAACCAGAGTTTAGAGATGGTGTTAATAGAATGGATATGGTTAAGCCAGAGTTCAATGATGTAGTTAATAAGATGGATATGGTTAAACCAGAGTTCAATGAACCGGTTTCTGATATGGAAATGGTTAAACCAGAGTTTAGAGGAACTACACCTGATTTTGAATTCATTAAACCTATCATTGATTCATCTGCACCTGACATGGAAATGATTAAACCAGAATTTGAAACATATGGTGTTGAAATGAATATGGTAAAACCAGATATGTCAGCGAATAAAACAAAAATGAATATGGTTGGATTAAAAGATAAGTATGAAACACCTGAAATGGATATGACACCTGGTGAGTTTACTTATGATAAAGCAGAGATGGATATGATCAAGCCAGACTTCAATGATAGTAAGGCTTCAATGGATATGGTAAAACCAGAGTTTGATAATCATAAAACAAAAATGAAAATGACTGCTAATTCAAGCATTGATTATTCGCCAGAGATGGAAATGGTTTAGCCGAATCTCGATTCTTCTGTTTATGGTATGGATATGATTCCTAATAAACCATACGAACCATGGAAGCCGCCGATGAAGTTACAAGACAATATGGTTAAGCCAGAAAAACCTAAGGAAATGAAAATGACATCTAATATACCTAAGGTTTATGAAAAACCAGAAATGGATCTGATAAGGCTTACTGATGATAAAGAGCTTGTAAAGAAAATACAGGCATTAACAAGTCTTGATGTAGCGGATATTAAAAAAACAGATATTAAAGAACTGTTGTCATTAGCAGACATTATAGAAGAAACAGTTAAACAGATTAGAAAACATAAAATGAAGATGGTTGAAAATAAACCAAATGACAAGAAAAAGAAAGAAATGGAAATGGTTAGAATTGAACAGCCACCATATAGACAATTTATGTTAAAAGAGTTTTAGAAAGTAGATTAGGAAGCTATTGATAGAGCATTCCATATGTAGATGGTTGCAAATGGAGATGCAGATGATACATATTCATCAAGAGGAGAAAAAGGAATTATATTCTAAAAATAATAACTTAATATTATGAAAATAAAGACGTTTTGGTTTAATGTATTATCAAGCTGTGTTGATAATGATATGCATTTGCGAAAAGCAAATATGAATGAAGAGTTTAAGAATTTATATACACCTGAAAAAATTGATAATGAGATTAATCTTTTTTGTTCAAATAAAGATGTTATTGATATTAAAGTTAATGAAGTATATAAGTCAAACACATAGAATAACGGAACGAATAAAGTAATGTTAGTGTATACAATATTATATAAGGAGGTTATATTTTAACCTCCTTATTTAATTATAATCTAGCCGTTATCTATCATATCTTTTATTTTATCGTCTGATAATTTTGGATGTTTTTCAGGTTCCGATGTTTCTATTATTGTCAGGTATTGCTAGTTTATATTTTTATCGTCTACCACTATATTGTTAGGAGCTATTATTTCTTCTAACTATTCTTTGTTATCGTTTTTATTTTCTGATAGTTTTGTTTCAAGAACCTATATATTCCTTTTTAACCGGTTTATTTCTGTCCATAAACTTTCTATATCTTCTGTCATTGACTTAATATTGATATAGTCTATTTTTATAGAATTTATGTCAGATTTAATATCAGTTATATTTTGCTAAAAACTATTTATAACGTTTATATGATCTTGTTTATCCTACTCATATGTTGATATCTGCTCTTTAATATCGAGTATCCCTTGATGTATTTTGTTGAATATGTCATCATTTTTTGATATAGTTTTTAATTCATCAAGCTACTATTCAATTTTTTTATTTTTTCTTATCAACAGTATACATACTATTGTTATGATTATATATAAGATGGGTATTGATATATAGGCAATTAGCATAATGCTTAATTATGTTGTTAGTTTTATTAAAATTATAGTTATCTATTTTAATATAGTCTCAAAAATAAATATTAAAACAGTATAACCTTCTTCATAGTTATTTATATAATATAAGAAGCAAAACTAATTATTTTTAAATTATGGGTAGTGCTAAACCGTTTTTAAAATGGGCTGGTGGAAAAACACAGCTTTTAGAAGAGATAGAAAAAAATCTTCCTGAAAACTTAGGCGATATTAATACATATATCGAGCCATTCATCGGTGGTGGGTCCGTGATGTTTTATATTGTCCCAAAACTTAAAAATGTTAAACGAGTAATAATCAACGATATGAATTCAAAGTTGATTAATGTTTATAGAAATGTTAAAGAAAATTATGAAGCATTAATAGCTAAACTTAGTGAATTAGAAACAGAATATTATAACTATAATAAGAAAGGTAAAGAAGAGATGTTTTATTATATAAGAGATAAGTTTAACGAACACAATAAAATTTATAATGATAAACCATCTATATTTTATATTAATGATGCTGCTTATTTTATCTTTTTGAATAAAACATGTTTTAACGGATTATACCGTGAAAATGCGAAAGGTATGTATAATGTTCCTTGGAATAAGTCCATGAAACCTATGATCTGTGATGAAGTTAATATACAAATGGTAAGTGATTTTTTGAATAAGTATAATGTTGAGTTTTTATGCGGTGATTATAAACAGATAGAGAAATATGTTGATAAACACACATTTATATATTTCGATCCCCCATATCGTCCAATAAGTAATACATCTGCTTTTACATCTTATACAAAGTCTGGATTTAATGATAACTCACAAAAAGAACTTTCAGAACTGTGTAAGAAACTTAATAAAAAACAATGCTTATTCATGTTAAGCAATTCAGATCCTAAGAATGCAAATCCTAATGATAACTTTTTTGATGATTTATATAACTCATTTACTATCAATAGAGTATTAGCCGCTAGAAATATAAACTCTAAAGGTTCTAAACGAGGAAAAATCACGGAAATTATAGTTAAGAACTATTAAATAAATATTAAAAAGTTATATTATGAATAGATATTCACAAAGACTGGACAATAGATTTAGTGGAAGAAATCCATATATGGATCGTATGTTACATGAATCTAGAAAATCCAGTAGAAAATTATATGAAGAATTTGATTCTGACCAAGAATATAATAAATTGAAAAAAGCATTTGATACAAAATATAAGAATTATCGTCAGATAAAAGCTGCATGTGGTAAATATCCGCAATTAAGTGTACAATTTCCAGAAGGACATAATTGTGATGCAATGATATTTTTGGATGACTATAAACTTTTAGATGCTTATACTGATTGTGGTACTCAAGGTGAAACTTGGATAGAAGTACGTTATGGTAATTGGTACAATGCAGAAATTATATCGATAGGTCAGTCATCAGGACAGGAATATCGTACACAGTTAGATTTAGATAGTTATAATTGCTCAACAGTAGGTTCATTTGTCGATGCTCTTTATAAAGAATTTTATGAAATATAAGAATAAAATGATAATCAGTATTTTGGGATACTTATATAAGTATCCCAAAATTTTTTGTAAAATATGAATAAATATTTTGTAAGCCCTACATCTTTAAACTCATTTTTTTCTACCATTTTCAGTAGAGATAAATATTAAAAGATTATTTAAAAAAGACTTTCTTAAAAGATTATGATGTTATCAAAAATTCCTATTTTTATTACTGTCCGAGGTAATAATGATGAGACGTTTAATACAAATAAAGAAGCATTACTCTTTTCTTATCTTCTCATCAATAACTTAAATCTGTTTTCACAGACATATATCATATCTGACAATAAAGCTATGTTGGATTATGCTAAAGAATTAGGATTTTCAAATCTTATTCACTATCCATGTGGAAATGAAAAAGACCTTCTATATTTAGAGTATCTAGCTACATATAGATATGGTGTAGAACATGAATACTATCCTGATTGGATAATATTGTTAAATGTAAGATAGTTGTTTAAACAAGCATCGTTATTAAGGGATTGTATAAATAACATCGATGATAAATTTGATGTAGTTGCATCATATACAACAATATCAAACAAAAGTCACTTCTTTGTTGATGAAGCATTAAAAAATAAAGATAATATTAAGCCACATCTTTTAACAAGCAAATATCACAGAGTTAAAATGACTGATGCAACGATATATGCTATTAAGTCTAAATTTGCATTTGAGTGCATGAAATATGATGACCCTTCTGAACATTTTTGGAAAGATGGAAAAATTAAATATTTTGAAAATAATTCATTGTATACAGATATTTTCACTATAGATGATATTTACAAATACTATGAAGCAGCAGATGTTGTAAAGGAGGTTAAAAAATTAAAAGAACAAAAGAAGAATTAAAATGGAGGTAATGTTTAAGGTATTTTTGGTTTATGGTTGGTGGGGTCTGCTAGGCATTGCTGTATGCATTGGCTTATTTTTTCTTGCGAAGTTTTTCCTAAAAAAGATTTCAACAAATGTTTCGACAGGTCTTGAACAAGTTGGTAAAAACCTTACGAACGAAATAACTAAACAGAATCAGACTTTGATTGATACGATGATTACTTAGTAGGATAAGTTACTGAACCATTTACTGAATAAAGAAGAATAGAAACAAGCTAATCACAATAGTATGCTTGAAAAACGAATTGAGTTATCAGAAGAGATCTCTAATGCGATTAAAGAAATTGGATTAACACATAATTCGCATAGAGTCTTTATTTTAGAGTTCCATAATTCATATCAAAATTTGTCTGGAACACCATTTGCTAAGTATTCATGTACATATGAATGGTTTGAGAAAGGTGCAGAACCAATACAATTTAAATGTAAAGATTTGCCATTCAGCTCATTATCACATGTTGTTAATGATATATTCAAAACTAAGAAACAACAGGTTATTTATGATGATATGAAGAAATTTGAAGAATATTGTCCAAGTTTAATGATGTTCTTTAAAGATACGGAAACAACTTGCATAGCATATACAGCTATGTATGATAAGAATAATACATTAGTTGGTTTATTAGTGCTTGAATATCAAAATGATATGTATAAATATGTTAATTACGACCAGTTACACATCCAAGCAGCTGAATTGACATCAATTTTGAATCTACGATATAAATATTTGAAATAATGGTTAGAATTATTCTAACCATTATTTTTTAATAAATAAAATAAAAAGGATTTATGAGAAGAAATAATAAAAAAGCATTATATGAAAAGATAATGCGAAATGTCGCTTATGAAGTAAAACGAGTGTTAGAATCTGAATCTTTTATGGCTAGTAACGATAATGATTGGTGTGTAATATTTACTGGAGGCTCAGTTGGTACATAGCATTTAAACCGTTATGGCAGTAAACGATGCACTATTGATGAGGAAGGATTAACAGAATTTGAAGCGATTGAAGCAGCAAGACGAGCAAATATGTTATTAAGTAAAGGTGAAAAGAAATATTATAAAATGAGATATTATGCAGTTAAAAGATGTAATGTAAAGTAATTAAAATAATATAGTAAACTATTAGAACTTATATAATGTAAGTTCTAATTTTTATTATATAAATATAATAAATTCTATCAATATAATGAGTTTAGAAGATTAGTTAATATATAGAATTTCAACCGCTATATATAAAAGTTTAAATGAAATGTCACGAAATATAAACTATAGAACGATAGATAGAAAGTTATGGCTTTCTGTTGCATCTATATGTTCAAGAAATAGGAGCACAGAAGCGGAATTCGTGAAACCAATGAAAAAACTTACGAAAGAAGATTTAATTAATCGATATGTTGCAGCTTTACTCATTATGAAAAAACCGTGTCCATAGACTGAAGAAGATATAGAGACATTAAAAACTCTAAAATTATTTGGATAGAAGGCTATACAATTAGGAGCGAATATTCGCGATATAAAAGACTGTTATATACAAAATAGTAATTCTACTAACCAAGCACCTATAACAGCGACACAGCAAGAAGAAACAACAAATAAAAGTAATATTTTTGATGAAGTGCTCAATGGAGGTGATGACGAAGATACTATTGCTAAAGTTACAGTAGATAGTCGTATAAAAGACTTCATTGAATCTAAAGTAGATTCAAAAATTAAAAATGATGATTACTATAGTTCAATATATAAAAATTATAAAACTAACCATTTATCATGTTATGATAAAGGATATTCGTATAATGACTTAACTGATAATGGATATACTTCTGTGTTATTTGCGAAATATGTATTTACTGATGATACTAATGAGAACGAAAAAGTATATATTACTAACTATAAACATTATATTGTAAATGGTGATGAAGATAACCCCACAGTTTTAAAGCCAGTTAAACTTAGTACTAGCAATAGACATGTAATTAAGTATTGCCCTAGATCTCTTAGTGAAAATGAAGCTCGTCACGATTATAATGGTCCAAAAAATACAGTGATATGCAAGCTTAATGCAAATGTAATAGATGGTATTAAAATACCTGATAGATACTGGTATAATGATGTAGTTTATGAAACATATAAACGTCGTTACCTTGATACAACAGATGTATATATACCCGCATTAGGAGAATTAATAATTACATTTCTTGTATCTGATCTTCTTGATGATATGAAAGGAAAAATTATATGGTCTTCTACATTTAAAGATCCTGAACATGTATATGGATATGACGGATATAATGTTAAAGTATTAAATATAAAATAGGATTCAGCATATATTGTACCATATTTTAGAACATATTCAGAGTTAAGAGAAACACCTAATATTTTAAATATTAAGTATTTAGGATATATAATAAGAGATCATGCAAATGAATATATAGCACAAAACTTAAATATTCTATTATAGCAAGCATAGTCATGGAACTTACCTATTATTGATTCTGAAATAAATAAAATCGAGAAAGAAGTAAAATACATGTCTAATGCTGTAAAGCAAACAAAGATTATAACTTTATTGAATAATGGCAGAGGTAATTTCAAGGATGAAAAACAGTTCACTTATTAGTATATATATGAAAATAACTGGAATATGAAGGTTTATGGAATGATATATAAAGACAATAAGCTCTATGTTAAATACTGGACTAGTGATGGTTCAATAGAGGCGGATGGACTTATAAATATAAATGATCTTGTAGGATAGCATCGTGATAAAACTGCAAGAACAAAATTTAGTTTTGATGAGACAGCGAAAACACAAATATTAAATAGATCATGTACACTTCTCATGTATTGGGATAGTTAGATTAGAAAATATCAAAAATAATTTAATAAGAATGAAAGCTAAAGATATAGCAAGTCAACTTGGAAGTTTGGCAGCGACGACAGGAGGTATTTATGGATATGATAACGGAGATATCGATATGGATATTCCAGATGAGCTTCATGATCCTGATCCGTTGTTTACCGTTGAACATGAATAGATTATAGATTAGAATGAGATTAAGGCAAAGAAGTCTATAAAACAGATTGTTAACACTATTGTACCGGAAGCATATCAAGAAAATCCTATAATAAAAGATAAGATTGAACAGGATTCCTAGCAACTGGGATAGCTTTATTATCAACAGTCTATGAATAATGTTATGATTAAAACTATTATGGATACAATAGCTAAAGGCGATACAAGTGCAAAATTATTCGATTCCTATACAAAATTAATGAGTATTGCTAAAGATTTGAATAAGCAAATTAACGAGATGCAGAACCAATTCCGGAAATATTATATTGATACTTATATGGATTTATAGCATAAGGAAGACGAAGATTTAATAATATAGGGAGAACAAAAACCAACATTAAAAACAGCTTCTAAGCCAAAAACTCTTGATTATTAGCCTGTTGATGATTCAGATGAGTTAGATAGACGAGAGACATCTACAAAAGATTCTGTTATTAAGGTATAGGATTGGAAACGAGAAATATATAAAAAACAATATGAACAATAGAAAAATAATGGATTAAATGAAAATTAACTCATTTAATCCATTGTTTTTATCAAAGTGTTTGTCTGCTAACTTCGTAATTTCCTGATTCATTCCAAACCGATAATATAGTTATATTAGCTATTGATTCAATGGTTTTTCGTAATATCTCTTTTCTAACTTCTTCATCTTCTATTTTATCATAAGGACCAATTTCTTGATCATCTGCATATAGGATAAGATCCATATATTTAAGGTCGAAATAAACAGAATCGATGTATATAGGTTTATATTCTATAAAGTCTCTTCCAGACTTATGAGATTGTGGGTATTCAACCATTATAGGTTCTTCAAAATCATATCTTTCTACATCTGCTTCTTCTTCAGTAGCAATTTGATCAAGATCGTATATAATAGTAAATAATGTATTTTCATCATATATACTAAGATCGTCTAAATCATATGCATCTGAACCGTCATACTGATCTCCAATTGTAAACGTATCTTCTGACCATTCTTCATTTAATGAATTTTTAATAGTCTTTGAAATTCTATTCATTAAATTATTGTATAGCTTCTTATTATTCATATTCTATATTCAATTTATATATTTATTGAAAATAGTTTTACTAAATATGTTAAATATTTATGATAAACAATTTTTAATAGAGCCTATATAATTTTATAAAAATTATATAGACTTTTTATTTTATGAAAGGAAATATTGGAGTAACGAGTAAAGACATTTTCCCGTTAATTAAAAAATTCATGTATAATGATCATGATATATTCATTCGTGAAATTGTAAGTAATGCTATAGATGCAACTGAGAAGTTATAGTCTGTAGTTAATAAAGGACAGTTTACTGAACCAGAAGGATATGTAAATGATATTCATGTTGTACTTGATAAAGAAAATAAAACAATAACTGTAAAGGATGCAGGTATTGGCATGACAAAAGATGAAGTTGATAAGTATATTAACCAGATCGCTTTTTCAAGTGCTAACGAGTTCTTAGAGAAATATAGTGATACGACTATTATAGGTCATTTCGGTTTGGGTTTTTACTCAAGTTTTATGGTAAGTGATAAAGTAGAAATTATAACAAAGAGCTACCAAGAAGGTTCGAAAGCTGTTAAATGGGAATGTGAAGGAACAACAGAATATATTATAAGCGATACAGAAAAGGATAATATCGGTACTGATATTGTAATGCATATTTCAGGTAAGTTTGACGAATATCTTAACTTACAGCGATTGACTAATTTATTAAAACGTTACAGTAGATTCTCATCTATTCCAATTTATATAGAAGAAGCTGGAGAGGATAAGCAAAAACCCGAAAAAATAACATCTGATAAAGCTTTATGGACAATGCA
>Ga0247611_10002514_pt1 | contig 29388 bp, 23 predicted proteins | sample 177DNAGHGhighgp2_FD_192422 | JGI IMG/M metagenome (GOLD analysis project Ga0247611, IMG submission 192422) | Sheep rumen microbial communities from Palmerston North, Manawatu-Wanganui, New Zealand - 1770 DNA GHGhigh gp2 | ecosystem: Host-associated > Mammals > Digestive system > Stomach > Rumen... | reverse complement strand
GGGATAGTTCAGCAGGGCGTAGATCTCGTCGGCCATCGCATCGACGTCCCAGAAGTCCACCTTGAAGGCGTACTTGAGGACCTCGGCGGCGCCGGACTGCTTGGAGATGATGGACGGGACGCCCGTGCGCATCGCCTCCAGCGGCGAGATGCCGAACGGCTCGGAGATGGACGGCATGATGTACACGTCCGAGAGGGCGAACATCTTCTGCACGTCGGCTCCGCGGAGGAAGCCCGTGAAATGGAAACGGTCGGAAATCCCCAGGCGCGCCGCATGGCGGATGCTCCGGTTCATCATGTCACCGCTGCCGGCCATCACGAAACGCACGTTCTTGGTGCGCTTGAGGACCTTCGCGGCGGCCTCGATAAAGTACTCGGGACCCTTCTGGTAGGTGATGCGGCCGAGGAAAGTGACGACCTTCTCCTTCACGCCGCGCTCCACCACGAGGTTCTCGCGCCCGCTGAAATCCACGGCATTGTGGACCGTGACGACCTTCGCCGGATCGATCCCGTACCGGTTGATGACGATGTTGCGGGTCAGGTTGGAGACGGTCACGACGCGGTCGGCGACCTCCATGCCTTTCTTCTCGATGGCGAAGACGCGGGTGTCGATGTTGTCCACGCTGCCGCGGTCGAACGAGGTGGCATGGACATGGATCACCAGGGGCTTGCCGGTGAGTTCCTTCGCGGCGATGCCGGCGTAGTAGGTCAGCCAGTCATGGGCATGGATGACGTCGAACTCATCCTTGCGCTGCAGGGCGATGGTACCGCCCACCATGGCGTAGCGGGCAACCTCCTCCATGAGGTTCGCGCCGTACTTGCCGGAGAACTTGTATTTCTGGCCGTAACTCACGGAGAAGTCCTTGACCTGGCGGCGCCTGTCCTCCTCCACGAGCCGGGAGAACTCTTCCGGGTCCGCGTAGGGGACCATGTTGGTGCCGATGTGGATGAACTTGACCTTGTCCAGATACTCCTCGACCGTCTCGGAGACGGTGTCCACGGCGACGTCGCTGGCATTGATGATGGTCGTCGCGCTCTGGTCTTCGTCACCGGAAGCGGACGGCATCACGAAGAGGGTCTCGACGCCGTTGTACGCCAGGCCCTTGACGATTCCTTCGCAGGCCGTGCCCAGACCGCCTGCGATATGGGGAGGGAACTCCCAGCCGAACATAAGGACTCTCATCGTCTATTCCTCCTTGTATTTGTCGATCAACCAATTGATATTCAGAAGGGCCGATGTCGCCGTGGCCGAGGAGATGGCTCCGTGCGGCTCATGGGGCGGGTCACCGTCATAAAGCTCCGAGAAGCAGCCCACACCGTGCTTGGAGAGGTCCTCGTAGAAGCCTTCCGTGAGCCATACGGCGCGGCCGATGAAATTCTTGCCCATCATGTTGAAGCCGGCATAGCAGTACTGCGCGAGCAGGAAGGTCCAGGCGCAGCCGTTGTTGTAGGCGAGGTCGCGCTCGATCTGGTTGCCCTCATACACGCCCTTGTACTTGTTGTCGCGGGGCGAGAGGCTGCGGATGCCGCGGCGGGTGACCAGTTCGTTGTTCACCACGCGCATGACCGCGCCGATGACCTCGTCGTCCACGGGCTTGTAATCCAGGGAAACGGGCCACAGCTGATTCGGACGCAGGTCCAGGTTCTGGCCGTAGCCGTCCACATAGTCCGCCAGGTAGCCGGAATCGGCATTCCAGAAGGTGGGCTGGTAGTTCTGCTTCACCAGGTCGCGGATCGGGGTGAACAGATGCACGAAGGCACTGTCCTTCCCGCCGTACTTCGCCTCCATGTCCAGGGCGAAGCACAGGGCGTTGTACCACAGGGCATTGGTCTCCACCTGGTAGCCGGGACGTTCGGTGACGGCGCGGCCATTGATATAGGCGTTCATCCAGGAAAGGGCGACGCCGTCCACCTGGGCCCACAGGAGGCCGTTGGGATGCATCGCGACCTCGGCGCGGCGGCCGGGAAGGTAGCTTTCGAGAATTCCCTTGAGGGTGGCGCCGTACTTCTCCCAGGCGTGCTTCTCACGGCCGGTGTAAGCGATATACTGCTGCAGGGTGACGGTCATGAAGAGCGGAGCCTCCACCTGCGTGGTACGGTGGAACAGGCGCTCGGGTTCGTCGGCGATGAGGTTGTCCAGGATCTCCTCGAACTCCTTCGGGTCGTCCTTGCCGTACAGGGTGAGGCCGGCCAGCGAATACAGCGTCTCGCGCAGCAGGCCGGTGTACAGCCAGGAGTAGCCGGCGACGATCTGCTTCTTGTCACCGTTGTCGCGGATCAGCAGGTCCGCATCCCGCACGAGCTGGTCGTGGAAGGAGGTGATGGGGCCGATCTTCCCGACCACGGAGGTAAAGCGGCGCTTCAGGCCGGCCGTCGGGACGGGGCCGTCGGCACTGGCGGAGAAGACGACGCTCTCACCGCTCCTGAGCTCCAGTTCGAAGGCGCCCGGGACAAAGAGGTCCTCGCGGCAGTCGAAACCGCGGCGCATTTCGTCGGAATAGGTCACGCCATTGTACCAGCAGGGGGCGTCCTTGAAGACGGAAGGACCGCTGACCTGCAGGTTCAGGTCCGGGAAACCCTCGTACAGGTTGAAGGCGACTCCCCCGTCGATGGCATCGGCCTCGGTCCGGGCGACGGAGTTCTGCTGCGTCAGGTCATGGACGCGGCGGAAGGAAAGGAAGGGTCTCAGTTCGAGTTTCACCTTCGCCGGCGCGTTCACCAGTTCGTACTTGATGAGGAGCTGGTTCTTGTCCGGAGTGAGGGCCAGGCTCTTGCGGAAGACGATCTCACCGATCTTGTAGGTGACCACCGGGACCGGATCGGCGTCGAAGTCCACGATGTACTTGTGCCCGCGCGGCTCGTAGATGTCCCCGTAGCAGTGGATACCCAGGTTGAACCGCTTGCCCCGCAGGGTAAGGCTTTCGTCGAGGGAGGACAACAGCATATAGCGGTAGCCTCCGAACCTGTCCACCGGGACGGCCAGCAGGCCGTGGTAGCGGCGCGTGTTGCAGGTCACGATGGAGGTGTTGCAGTACGCGCCGGTCTTGCTCGCGAGGAGGATTTCCCTCTTCAGGGAGTAGGACAGGTTGACGAGCTCAGACTTGTTGAATTTCAAAAAAGCCATATATGTCTGTTTATATTTGCTTCAAAACCACGGCGCAACGGGCCGGAAGGTACAACTTCAGCGTATGGTCGTACCACTGGTTCCCGTTGGGAGATCTTTCGGGCATGGCAATATGATGCTCTCCTTCCTGAAGCCGGGAGAACCCGTCGAAACGGGCCTCGTCGGAATCGAGAACATTCACATACTCGCCGGCAGGGGCTGTAAACCCGTAATCCGCAAAGGATCCGGCCGCCGAAAAATTCAGCGCAAAGATACAGTTTTTGCGTTTGAAAATCAAGATTTTCTTTTCCTCATCCACCACCAGAAGCTCCGGCCGCTCGTCCAGGACTTTCTCCTTGCGCAGCAGATGGATCATCGCCGCGTCGAAATCCCGGAGCATCCCGTAACGCAGGTCCGGATTCTCCGCAAGGGACCACTGGCGCCGGGCATACTTGAAGGACCAGCCGTTCCCCTCGCGGGGGAAGTCGATCCATTCGGGATGGCCGAACTCGTTGCCCATGAAGGTCAGGTAGCCGTCTCCCGCCGTCGCGGCCGTGGCGAGGCGGATGAGCTTGTGGAGGGCGACGCCCCGGTCCACGATGCCGTTCCCGGAATCCACGCGCATGGAATAGTACATTTCCTTGTCCATGAGGCGGAAAATGATGGTCTTGTCCCCCACAAGGGCCTGGTCATGGCACTCCGCGTAGGAGATGGTCTTCTCCTCGGCCCGCTTGCCCGTGAGTTCCCTCCAGATCTCGCCCATGGACCACTGCTCGTCGGAACGCTCCTTGATCCATTTGATCCAATGGTCGGCGACCCCCATGGACATCCGGAAATCGAAGCCCACTCCGCCGGCCTCCAGCGGAGCGGCCAGGCCGGCCATGGCGGAGACATCCTCCGCGATGGTGAACCCGTTCGGATTCATCTCCCGCACCAGGATGTTCGCGAGGGCCAGATACGTGACGGCATTCTCATCCACGCCGTCATTGAAATAGAGTTCATAGTTGCCGAAGTCCTTCCCGAGCCCATGGTCCCAGTAGAGCATGGAGGTCACCCCGTCGAAGCGGAATCCGTCGATGTGGTATTCCTCGATCCAGTATTTCACATTGGACAGGAGATAGTACTTCGTCTCGTCCTTGCCGTAGTCGAAACAGCGGGAGCCCCAGGCAGGATGGCGTCCCTGGGGGCCGGAATAGAAGTAGAGATGGTCCGTTCCGTCGAAGAGGGAAAGGCCCTCCGCCTCGTTGTCCACGCTGTGGCTGTGGACAATGTCCATCACCACCGCGATCCCCTTCCCGTGGGCGTCGTCCACCAGGCGCTTGAATTCCTCGGGCGTACCGAAACGGGAGCTCAGGGCGTAGAAATTGGAAACCTGATAGCCGAAGGAGCCATAGTAGGGATGCTCCTGCAGGGCCATGATCTGGAGGGTGTCGTAACCGAGTTTCTTCACCTTGGGAAGGACCGTGGTGCGGAACTCCTCGAAGCTCGCGACCTTCTCCTTCTCGGAGGACATGCCGATGTGGCATTCATAGATCATCGGATGGGGGCGCTTCCCGGCGTGCCCATGCTTCCAGACATACTTTTCGGCCGGATCCCAGACCTGCGCGGAAAAGACCTTCGTGTTCTCGTCCTGGACGGCGCGGGTGGTATAGGAAGGCAGGCGCTCCCCTGCCCCGCCGGGCCACTCGATGTACAGTTTGTACAAATCGCCATGCTGCATGAAGTAGGCCGGGAGCGAAAGTTCCCAGTTGCCGCCGCCCATGGGCTTCAGCGCATAGGCGTCCGTGCGCTTCCAGTTGTTGAAATCGCCCACAAGATAGATCTTCGTCGCGTTCGGGGCCCACTCGCGGAATACCCACGAACCGTCGTCACACCTGTGAAGGCCATAATACAGGTGGTTGTTCACGGCATCCTTCAGGAGGCCGTCGCCGGCGATGTGCCGCCGCATCCCTTCTATCCGCTGCTGCCGGGCGTCGATCGCCCCCCTGAACGGCTCCAGCCAAGGGTCAATTTCGTAAATCTTTTTCATTCCTTGTCCAATTTGTCAATCTTTTCCTTCACGCTCCTCAAATACTCCCGGCACTGCCTCAGGAGCGCATTGCTGCGGCTTACCAACGCGTCGATGTCGTCCAGCCGGGTCGCCGGATCCTCCACCTTGGCGGCAATCTCCTCAAGCTGGGCCACCGCCTTTGCGTAATCGAATTTCTCTTCCATATCCTATGCTGTGTTTTTCCTGTCATCCCGCGCGGTGAACACTTCGTCCACCTTCGCCGTCAACGAACCGTCGCCGAACCGGACCCCGATCCGGTCCCCGACCGCCACCCGGTCCACGCTCTTGAGCACCTTGTTGTCCCGGCCGGTCACGAGAACATACCCCAGTCCCAGGATTTTCCGGGGATCGGACGCCTTGATCAGGGCTTCCTTCAGGGCGAGGTTCGAGATTTCCGCGCCGATGCGGGCGGTCGCCGCAAACTGGAGCCGGTGCGCGGTGCCGTCGCTCAGGCGCTGGAGAGCGACGAACTTCTGCGTGAGTCCCAGCCGTATGCGGGCGATGCGGGACGCGACCGCCTGTTCCCCGGCATGGGCTTTTCCGGCGAGCCCCATCCGGATCCGGGCCGAGAGGGCGTCCACGCGCCGGGTCATGGCGGAAAGACGGTCCGCCACGGCGTCACGGACGCGTTTTTCCAGGGCGTCCAGGAGGGCGTCCTCGGCGGCATAGACGTCCAGGAAGAGGTCCGCCAGGGCCGTCGGGGTCTTGACATGACGACCGGCCACCATGTCGGCGATGTGGAAATCCCGGTCGTGGCCGATCGCGGTCACCACCGGCACCGGGCAGGTCGCAATCGCGACGGCAAGGTCGTAGTCGTCGAAACAGGCCAGATCCATCTCCGAACCTCCGCCCCGGAGGATAAGGATGGCGTCGTATGCCTGTTCCTGAGCCTCCACGAGGGCCGCAATCATCGAGGCCGGCGCCTGCTCACCCTGCATCAGGGCTTCATACAGGTCCACCTGAAAAACGTAACCAGCCTCATTCTCAAGGAGATGGCGACGGAAGTCCCCATACCCCGCCGCCGTCTTGGACGTAATCACGGCCAGGCGGTAAGGAAGCCGCGGGAGCATCAGCTCCTTCTGCATGTCCATATACCCCCCGGCGGTGAGCCGCTCGATGGCTCTCTTCTTTTCCAGCGCCCGGGCCCCGACCGTGAAAGCGGGGTCGATCTCGTCGATGAACAGGGAAATGCCGTAGAGCTCGCTGAAATTCACCTGCACCCGCACCAGGACCGTGATCCCGGCCTGGAGCGTCTGGCCGGTCTCCTTTTCGAAGAAAGCCTTCAGAAGCGGGAAATGCCATTTCCAGATCATGGCGCGGATGTCGGCCACCTGCCTCCCCCGGACCGTTTCGCCGAGGCTGAGGTAGCAGTGACCGTTGGCCCGGGGACTCCAGGAACTGATCTCTCCCTTCACCCAATACTTGTCAGGGAAGGCGTCCGCGACACCTTCCTTCACCCGGGCAAGCAATTCCGATAACTCCAGATAATCCTTCTTCATAGGCCGCAACGCTCCGTTATCGCAAAAACTCAGAAAGACCACTTGACGCCCACCACGGCGATGCGCCGGTTCAGGCGCACTTCTTCCGCCCAGAACTCCTCCATCTCCTCCGACCAGAAGCTGCTTTCGGTCGCCTGGTCCAGCAGGTCGCGTCCCTGGAGATACAGGGTGAATGTCTTGAACTCCTTCTGGACAAAGGCGTTCAGTTCGCAGTACTCTTTGAAAAGGGTGAAAAAGGTCGCCACCTTGCTCCGGTATTTGGCGTCGGCCCCCACGCTCCAGCCCTTGCCCAGCTTCACGGCCCAGCTGGTCGTCAGTTTCCAGTCGAAACTCTTCTTCACGGCACCGCTGGCCCTGGCCGTCCGCAGGGTCTGGTTATAGACGACACCTGCACTCGCCGTCAAGACCTCCCCGCGCCAGCCCAGCGTCTGGGAAAGGCCCACGGAGCGGCTGTCGGCCGCATTCAGCCATTCGAAGACCTTGTATTCGCGGCCTTCGATGACTTTGTTGGACCAGGTCTGGTCGATCTCGTCCTTCACATTCGTATAGGCGATACCCGTTTTGGAAACGAAACGCTTGACATTGAACGTGTAGTCCACCCCGAAGAGGCGCGTCCGGGGAGAAATGAGCATTTCATTGCCCCGGTACAGCTGGTCCAGATAGCCGGCCGTACGGTCGTACCAGCATATCTTGAGATAGTCCGGATGGTTTACGCTCAACTCGTTCCTGAAAGAGAGCATGTGCTTGGGGGAAAGAGTCCATTTCACCTGGGCCTTTCCCACCGGATAAACGCCTTTGATCCGAAGCGGCTGCCGATGGGTGTCGTCGTTGAGCCGGCGGGCGAAGACCTGGAAGGCGTAGTCGGCGCGGGCTTCGATGTTCTTCCACTTGAAATCGGCCCCGAGGTAAGGCTCCGCCCGCACGACCAGATAATTGAAACTCTCCCGCAGGCGGAGGGAATCCCGCCAGTATTCCTCGCCCTCGTCCTCGTTCCAGACATCGGAATGGGTGGCACCGCTGTTCCTGTCCAGCGTATGGATGGCCGAAGCGCGCAGGCCGTAGGTCATCTTCAGGGAGGTGTCGCCCTCCAGGACGGTATTCCGAAGGTGGACGTCCCCGTCCAGGTTCATATCCAGGTTGCTGGGGGTGATGCGGTATCTCCAGGCGTAACCGTTTGCATCGTCCAAGTCCCAGGCGGTCCCCGTACCGTCCGACGCCGCCCCTTCACCGCTTTTAAGGACGATCCAGGTATTGACCTTCCGGTTGCCGACGGCCTGGAGGGAGAGGGTGCCCTGAAGGACACTCCGTCCCCCGTTGAAGCTCCGGAGGGCCGTCAAGCCGGTTCCCACCTTGTGCTCATTCATCTTGGGCAGCTCGTAATAATAGGAGAACTGCTCGGACGCCTCCGAAGAATCCGAGCTCAGGGAGAGGGAATGGTTTTCGCCCCGGTCCTGCTTATACTGGTACAGGAGCCAGGTAGCAAACCGCCTTTCCGGGGAAGGCGTCCAGGCAAAATCGCTCCGGAATCCGGCGGAAAGAGGCGTGGTGCCGGACGCTTTATACACGATTCCCAGTTGCTCGTTCTTGTACGCGATCCGGGTATTCTCGGTGGTCTTGGGCTCCCATTTTCCATCGACCCGGTTGGTCCAGCTGAACTTGTCGGTTTTATAATTCAGCAGGAAAACCCCTTGCGTAAGCCCGTGGAACATAGGGGCCTCCTGATTGACTTCTTCGCTTTTCATGCCTCCGAATCCGGCAGACAGGTCAACGCCGCCGCTCCACTGCGCCCTGAGCGGGGCCGAGCAGAGCAGGAGAAGCAGGATCAGACAGGTAAGTTTTCGCATGTGCGTGTTCGGAATGACGGGAACCCGGGCCCTATTTCGCCCGGGTGTACACTTGGATGGGACAGCCGGTAAAGTCGAAGTGCTGCCGGAGCTTGTTCTCGAGAAAGCGCTTGTAGGGATCCTTCACCCACTGGGGAAGGTTGCAGAAGAAAGCGAACTGCGGGGTGCGGGTCGGAAGCTGGGTGACGTACTTGATCTTGATGTACTTGCCTTTCCAGGCCGGCGGCGGATAGTTCTCGATCTCGGGGAGCATGGCGTCGTTGAGTTCCGACGTGGGGATGCGGCGCTTCATGTTCTCCGCCACATGGGCGGCGGCATTCAGGACTTCCAGGATACGCTGCTTGTTGATGACGGAAGTGAACACGATGGGGATGTCGTTGAACGGGGCCAGGCGGGCCTTCAGGGCCTCGGTGTAATCGCGCATGGTATTGGACTCCTTCTCGAAGAGGTCCCACTTGTTCACCACGATGACGCAGCCCTTGCGGTTCTTCTGGATGATGTTGAAAATGTTCATGTCCTGCGCCTCCATCCCGAGGGTCGCATCGATCATGAGGATGCACACGTCGGAGTGTTCGATGGTGCGCATGGCCCTGAGGACGGAATAGAACTCCAGGTCCTCGGTGACCTTCGCCTTGCGGCGCATGCCGGCCGTGTCCACCAGGACGAACTCGTGGCCGAACTTGTTGTAGTAGGTGGAGATGGAGTCCCGGGTGGTCCCGGCGACGGGGGTGACGATGTTGCGCTCCTCGCCCAGGAGGGCGTTGGTCATGGAGGACTTGCCCACGTTCGGACGTCCCACGATGGCGATGTGCGGGAGGTCGGAATGGTCGTCCTCGGCCGCCGCATCCTCAGGGAGCACGCGGACGATTTCGTCCAGGAGGTCGCCGGTCCCCGATCCGTTGGCGGCGGAGATGCTCCAGACCTCCCCCAGGCCCAGGCCGTAGAAGTCGAAGGCATCGTACATCTTCTCACCCGAATCGACCTTGTTCACGCAAAGGACGACCGGTTTCTTGCTGCGGCGCAGCAGGTCCGCGATCTCCGAATCGTAATCGGTGATGCCGGTGGCGGCCTCGCACATGAACAGGATCACGTCGGCTTCCTCCACGGCGATGATCACCTGGCGGCGGATGGCATCCTCGAAGACATCGTCGGAATTGGAGGTATAGCCCCCGGTATCGACCACCGAGAACTCGGTGCCGCACCACTCGCACTTGCCGTAATGGCGGTCCCGGGTCACGCCCGCTGTCTCATCGACAATCGCCTGGCGCATGCCCACGAGACGGTTGAAAAGGGTGGATTTGCCGACATTCGGCCTTCCTACGATCGCTACTAATGCCATAAAAGAAACGTTATCAAAAAAACTAAAGTCATCTAAAAAACCATGCGTGGGAGCCCCGGCTCAAAGATAGTCATTTTCTCGTCAAAAACGGGACTTTCTATCCGGAAGAAATCCAGGATGGAGTGGAAAACATGGTGCTGGCCCACTTTCTCCAGCGGCTTTACGCGAAGGGACGGATCGGAGGTCCAGACGAGGAAAGGGATCTCGATCTGCTCCCGGGGGGCCATCGCAAACGGGACCCCGTGCATATAGAGGTTGTTCTCGCCCAGGGATTCGCCGTGGTCGGAAACGAACAGGACGCAGCCCCGGCGGTCCGGGATGCCCCGCAGCGTTCCGATCACCGAATGGATGATCCAGTCCTGATAGACGATGCTGTTGTCATAGGCGTTGAAAAGCTCCTGCTGACTCACCTTGGACATCTCCACCGTACTGCTGACAGGAGTAAACACTTCGAATTCAGGCGGATAGTTCGTATTGTACGCCGGACCGTGGTTCGTGTAGCCATGGATGACGACAAATACCTTGTCCGCTTCACTCGCAAGGATATCCTCACGGAGGCCGGCGAGGAGGATGCCGTCATACCGGTCGTCTTCTTCCGGGAAACGGTCCTTCAGGTCGCTCTTGTGGTAATACTTTCCGGTGTGGACCGGCGGCTCACCCCAGTTGCTTGTGCGCCAGGAGACATCCACGCCGGCGCGCTGGAGGTAGTTCGGCAGGATCTCGTAGAGTTCATCCCGGTCGTAAGGTTCCAGGATGGCCTTCACCCCCGCCATGGTGTAGGTGGCGGAAGCATCGGCCTTCAGCGCCACGACGGAATCCCGGGAGGTGTAGGGATTCGTCTCCTTCCCGTAGCCGTACAGGGAAAAATGGTCCTGCCGGGCCGATTCGCCGATGATGAGGACGCACACGTCGCGGGTGTCCGAGACGGCCGTCACGTCCGGGAGCGGAATCTCCTCCACGGCCTTGCGCTTTTCGGCCCCCAGGTAGCGGAAGGTATTGACCACATAGGACCAGGGCGCGAGAAGGCTCCCCAGCACCGGGGCGTTCCGGTCGATCCAGGGCCAGTTCTTCATGTTCCCGAAAACGACGGCGAGAAGGACGGCGATGGAAACGCCCACGGTACCCAGAAACCGCTTCCAGGAGCCGTACCGGAGCTTGCAGCCGAAAACATAGATGCACGGGATCACACAACCGAGCAGCACATACAGGACAAAGGTCCAGGAGAAGAAACCCGATGCCTCGGAGTACTGCGTATGGATGACGTTCCCCATCATCTCGTCGGTCACGAGGACGTCATAGGTATTCACGAAATAGAGCATCACGGCATCCCCGAACAGGGTGAACGCCACGATGCACCGGCCCGCGAACCGGAACAGGTACACCAGCAGGTAATACAGCAGGAAATCCAGGACCAGCAGCAGGACGGCCGCGCTGACGGTCAGGATCACCCCGTTCGCCCCTCCCTCCAGGCTTTGCCGCAGCTGCCGGAAGAAAGGTCCGTGGAACACCATCACCGTGAAAACGCTCAGGGTGAGGCTCCAGATGGCGAGGGGGGTCTTCTCCTTGAACAGGTTCATTTCTTCAGGTATTTCCGCCAAAGGCCCAGGGTGGCCACGACAAGACCCAGGACCAGAAGATTATACAGGACGGTCAGAAGCCAGTTGACCGGCTGGGGCTCGTCGCTGAAAGGGCTCTCCCTGTGCGACGCGTCATACCGGGCGAAGGGGTTCGTGTAGATGACCGCGCCGTCCGGGAAAAAGGCGGTCAGACGCGCGAAATGGTCCTCCGGCCGGAAGACATAGGCGATGCCGTCCGTCTTTTCCACGAGCGCGAGCGTCCGGTGGTCCTGCCCGTTCACACGGATGCTGTCCGCCGGGGCGGAAAGCTTCATATACACCGTATCGCGGTTCAGGCCGATGTCCTCGATAAAGGGTAACTCCCTGTTCTTCGCATACTTGACCTCCCAGTCTCCGTCTCCATAGTCGGGGACGCGCATGGAATAGAAGCAGCCGTTCCGCAGGTTCGCCAGGATGTCCTCATACCGCCCCGAAGGGGTGCACAGGAAATTGCAGCGGATGCCGATCTGCCAATGGTTCTGCGGATGGTGCAGGTCGTCGTTCGCAACGCCGTAGCTGTAATGCCCGGCGCTGAGCGCCCAGTCCCAGTATTCGTTCTCCGTGCCGATGTGGGTATCCAGCTCGATGAGCTCGTAGCCGGAGAGTTTCGCCATGTGGTCCTCCGACATCCCCACGGTCCGGTAGGGATGGTTGATCTGCACGATGTCCGCCCCGTCGGCCAGTCGGTCCAGCTCGAACTGTTTCTGGCTCGCCAGGAGCGGAAGCAGCGGGTCCCAGTGCTTCACCCGGTCGCTTCCGAACACCAGCTTGTGGAACTTGAACGGGCTGTAGCCCTGTTCATAGACATTGACCTGGAGCGTGGAATCGAACGGATGCGCCGTAATCTCGTTGTGATTGGAAAAGGTGACGATGTCGTATCCCAGCTTCCTGTAGGCGTCATACACCTCCTGCGGCCAGGCCTCGCTCTCGTTGGGCGGGAAGGGCCCTTTCACCCGCGTATGCGTATGCAGGCTCGCCCGTTTCCAACAATAGGCCGTGTCCAGGTCCCGGTAAGGATTGTAGATATCATCGCCGGTAAACGGCGCCGGAGCCCGGAAATCATAAATGGGGCTCACCCCCGTAACCAGGACCGCCAGGAACAGCAGGACGAGGATACTGACGAGAATCTTCTTCATATCATTCCTTCCCGAACAGGGAACAAGATGTGCAGGCGTCAGAAAAATTCCCATCGCACAGCTTCTTCCCCTTCTGCGCGGCCAGCATTTCCAGCTCTTCCTGCTTCGCACACTTGATGCCGCGCTTGCGCATCTCGGGATTGGTCGATATCTCCCCGTCCGGGAAGGGACGTTTGAAAAAGAAGATATTGACCCCGAGCAGCAGCACGGCGAGGCCTACGAAGACGATGGCGGCGAGAAATACTTTCATGCTCCTTTACAGCGGGAATTCGGAAGAGATGGGTTCGTAGTTATACACCCTGAGGATCATCCGGGCAAAGGTATCGGCCAGGGAGACCACGCGGATCTTGCCCTGGAGGGCGCGCTTCTCGGGATTCAGGGGGATGGTGTCGGTCACGTACACTTCGGAGAGGGCGGAGGCGTCGATGCGCTCGTATGCCGGGCCGGAAAGGACGGCATGCGTAGCGAAGGCGCGGACGCTCCGGGCGCCCCGCTTCACGAGTTCGTTGGCCGCCGCAGTCAGGGTGCCGGCCGTGTCGATGATGTCGTCGATGATCACGATGTCGCGGCCCTCGACCTCCCCGATCGGGACGATACGCTCCACGACGTTGGCCCGGGCGCGGGTCTTGTGGCAGATGACCACCGGGCAGTGCAGGTGCTTCGCATAGGCGTTGGCCCGCTTGGCTCCGCCCATGTCGGGCGCGGCGATGGTGAAACGGTCCGGATCCTGCTTCTGCATCTTCTTCAGCAGGTCCAGGAAGTCGTAGCTCGCATAGAGATGGTTCACCGGGAGGTCGAAGAAACCCTGGATCTGGTCCGCATGCAGGTCGCAGGTCATGATGGCGTCCGTGCCCGCCGCCCTGAGCATGTTCGCGACGAGCTTCGCGCCGATGGACACGCGCGGCTTGTCCTTGCGGTCCTGGCGGGCCCATCCGAAGTACGGAAGCACGGCGATGACCTTGTTCGCGGAAGCGCGCTTGGCCGCATCGATCGAGAGGAGGAGCTCCATCAGGTTGTCGGTGGGCGGAAACGTGGACTGGATGATGAAACAGGTGGCGCCCCGCACGCTTTCCGCGAAGAACGGGACGAATTCACCGTCACTGAAGTGGGTGACTTCCAGCGGTCCGAGGACCACGTCGGGTTCATCCGGCCCCTTGAGCCGGTTCATGGCCGCAACCACCTTCTCGGCGAAATACCGGGTGGCTTCACAGGTGAAAATGGCCATCCTGTGCTTGTGAACATCGTTTATCATAAGGTCTGAAGTACGGTTCCGATATAATCCAACAGCTCTTCCTTCCCCTGTCCGTTCACCGAAGAGGTCACGAAGACGGGCGGGAGGTCCTCCCACTCCTCCAGGAGACGGGCCTTGTTTTTCTCCACCTGGGCGGCCGTCACGGTAGGGCCCTGCTTGTCCGCCTTGGTGAACACCAGGCCGAAGGGGATTCCCTTCTCCCCCAGCTCGGCGATGAAACGCAGGTCCACTTCCTGCATGTCATGCCGGGAATCCAGCAGGACGAAGAGCATGACGAGGTCCTCGCTGCGGTTGATGTAGTCCCAGATGATGTGGCGGAGCTTCGCCCGGTCCTTGTCCGGAAGACGGGCGTAGCCGTAGCCGGGAAGGTCCACGAGGTACCACCTGTCATTGATGAGGAAATGGTTCACGAGCTGGGTCTTGCCCGGTGTCTGGGAGGTCTTGGCAAGCTTGGAATTGCCGGTGAGGGCGTTGATCAGGGAGGATTTCCCCACGTTGGACCGGCCGATGAAGGCGAATTCGGGCAGCCTGCGTGCGGGCCTCTGCTCCACCCGGGTGCTGCTGCCGGAAAATATGGCGGTCTTGATTCTCATGGTCCCCTCCGTTTGACGGGCACAAAGGTACGAAATTATTTCGACAATTTCGGATACCGGACTGTGAAACAGGCGCCCCCGAGGGCGAAAGATTTGGAATAGGCGATCTCCCCGCCGCAGCGGTCCACGATATTGCGGCAGATGGCAAGGCCGAGTCCCGTCCCGTGGGACTTGGTCGTGAAATCGGGGGTGAACAGTTTCACGCGATTCTCTTCCTTCACGCCGGGGCCGCTGTCCTCCACCACAATGTCATAGAAGCCGTCTTTCGAGGAATTCCTCAGGGATACCCGGATCCGTCCGTCCTGCCGGCCTTCGAGGGCCTGGACCGCATTGGTCACCAGGTTCACCAGGACGCGGGTGAGCTGCGGTTTCGGGCCCATGACTTCCGCCCCTTCCAGGCCGAAATACTCGAAGGTGATGTCCTCGCGGGCGTCGAACATGGACACTTCCTCCCGCACCAGGGCATCGAGGTCGATCCGGACCGGCTCTTCGGAATAGAGTTTCGCGAAGGTGGAGAACTCATTGGCGGTATCCGCCAGGATGTCGATGTGCTCGAGGACGGAGGCGGAGACCTCGTCGAACTTCTCCTCCCAGGCGGGGTTCCCGGTCTGCTTCATCCGGATGAGCATCTGGAGCTTGAGCTTGATCGGGGTGAGGGGATTCTTGATCTCGTGGGCCACCTGGCGGGCCATGGCGCTCCAGGCCTTGTCGCGCTCGGCCTGTGCCAGCTGCCGGGTGGAATCCGACAGGTCGTGGACCATCAGGTTGTAGGCCCGCACGAGGGACGTGATCTCGTCCTCCTGGTCATAGACGATGTACTCGAGGTGGTCCACGTCCGAGACGTTCATCTTCCGGCCCATCTCGCTGAGCGGACGGAACATCCGGTCGATCACCTCCCCGGCCACCACCCGGGCCAGCAGGAGCAGCAGGAGGAAGACCGTGATGATGGACAGGATATGGACAAGGGCTTCGTTCTCGAAGTCGTAGCTCTGCTCGGTATAGGGCGTGGAGACGATGGCGGCCATTTCCCCGTCGGCATTCATGACCGGGGCGTACAGGGCGAAGTAACGCCGGCTGCCGATCCTTTCCGGCTGGATGCTGTACCGCCGGTGCTCCCGGACGATGCTGTAATAGGCGTTTTCGGAAAGGCGGCAGCCCGCGACCATCCGGTCATAGACCTCCGGAGTCGTGGACAGGACCATCCGGCCGTCCGGGGTGAAGAGCGTGATGTCGCACTTGAGGTCGTTTCCGACCTGTTCGATGGCCGTGCGCGCCGCCGTGCTGCGGAGGTCCGACTCCTCCGTCACGCCCCGGAAACTGCCCTGGAGCATAGACTGGAGGGTGGTGATCCGCGAGGTCATGATGTTCTGCATGTCCGCATTGTTCCGGCGGTACACGAAATACACGCTGAACGCGGCCATCGCCACGAGCGTGAGGATGAGGGAGACATACAGCACCACACTGATACGCGTGCGGAAATAATGCCGTTCGCTCCCCCGGCGGCGCACCCGGAAGGCCATCAGGCTCAGGAGCAGGTAGGCGACGATGGCGAACAGGACGCCTTCCACGATGTAATTCAGGACTTCCGTCTTCTCGCGGGAGATCACCACCTGCTCGTCCTCGGAGACCGACTGGATGAAGTGCAGATACCCATCCTGGGTGACATATCCCTTGGAGAGGCCGCCCAGCACGTCCCGGAAGGACTCGGAGAACAGGGTGGGATAGGCATAGTCGCCCTTGTACAGGACCAGGTGTCCCGAGACGTAGCGGGCATAGGAATACACGGGCGGGAGGGACACGCGGCCGGGTTCCGACAGGCCAAGCAGGCTCAGGTAGCCGCGGTTCTCCCGGTTGGACTTGGACTCCACCAGGACGAAGACCGAAGAGGAGCCGTAACCCTCCGTATAATAGGTGAAAAGGCCCGAATACCGCGCCCGTCCGTTGGCCCCGGTGCTGTAGAAGAAGTGCGAATTGTCCGACAGGCGCACCCCGCTGCGGATCCGTTCATTGAACAAGGCTTCCGTCGCGGGCGAAGCCGTCGCCACGAGGACGGAGATGTCATAGTCCTGCGAGATGCGGGTCAGATAGGAGTTCGCGATGCGTCCCCGGATCAGGTCGTAGCTGTTTTCCAGGACCGACAGGGTGCCGATCACACCGTCCCCCGCAATGGCCCCTTCCGCGGCCCGCAGCTGGATTTCCAGGCCGATGTCCCGGTCCATCGCCAGGCGGTTCGCCCACACCTCCACACGGTTCTGCTCCTTCTGGAATCCCAGGAGGGAAGAAGCGATGACGAAATAGGCGGCCGTCAGGACGGACAGCGCCAGCCGCCCCGTCCGGGAAAAGATGTCGTACCGCAGGCCCAGCAGGCTCCTGAGCAGCGGAGAAATCAGCTGCAGAAGCAACGGAAGCGTGAGCGTGAGCGACAGGAAGGAGGCATAGACCACCGCCGTATACCGGTCCAGGAGATTCACCTTGTACAGTTCCAGGCAGATTCCCGAGTTGAAGACGATGCTCTTGAAGGTCACGTGGATATAGATGCCGACGGCAACGACCACGGCCAGGATCATCAGGACGGCGGCTACCTCCGCCCAGCGCGAGTCCTTCCGGCGGAACCACTCCAGCAGACGTTTCCGGACCAGATACAGGCTCAGGACGGCCGAGACGATGAGCAGGTTCAGCAGGACCACGGCCCCGAGCGAGTAGAAGAAGGCGCCGTCGGCATACAGCAGGGGGGAGAAGAGCTGCGAAGCCTGTCCGAGTTTCTTCCCATACAGGTACAGGCCGGCGATGAAGCCCGTATGGACCGCCACGGTGACACCGGCGAGCGGAATCGTGGGACGTACCGACAGCAGGAACAGCATACCGCCAAGCAGGAGCAGGACCGAGAGCCAGAACAGCAGCGGGTCATGCCGCTCGGGGCTGCGGGCCGCCTCCGCCGTCACCTTGAATACCGGAGCGCCGTTCACCACCACCGGGACCCCGATGCTGCCGGTCAGCGGGTACACCGAATACCGGTCGCCCAGACGGAACCGGGGATTCACCCCGTTGAAGGAGCCGGCATTGAGCTCATTGGCAACCTCCAGGCCGGCGATGACCGTGATTTCCCCCTCCCGTACGGACTTGGCCAGGAACCACTTGGGCCCGTAATTGACATAGTTCAGGGTGGAGGTGAGGGCCGACAGCGGCGAGACGGCATTTCCCCGCGCATCCCCGAGGCGCTGCACGACGGTACGCCTCCGGATGTCATCGTTCCGGATGGGGAACTGATGGTTCCAGGACTGGAGCGTATCCCCGCGGTATCGGTACAGGACCATGTCCTCCGGAAGGTCCTCCAGGCGGAAGGGGATGTCCGGATCGGCGGCAAAGGCCTGACGGACATATTCTTCCAGCAGATTCACCCGTTTTTCCACCCGGATGCCCAGCTCCCGGGCGGCCGAGGCCGTGTCCGGATGCGACTGCCCGGTGAGCAGAGAGGCCGCCAGCAGCACCAGGGCGACGGCCATGACCGTCACCCCGACCCAAAGCCGTATGCGGGCCTGCTTACTCATGGTGATAAGGCTCTCCCCGGATGATCGTGAACGCACGGTAGAGCTGCTCTGCAAAAATCGTTCTCACCATCTGGTGCGAGAAGGTCATCTTGGAAAGGGAGACCTTCCCTTCCGCCCGGTCATACACCTTCCGGGAGAAGCCGTAAGCGCCGCCGACGACGAATACAAGGGCTTTCCCGCCCCGGGCGAGACGCTGCGAAATCCACGCCGCCCACTCGACGGACCGGTACTCTTTCCCATGCTCGTCCAGCAGAAAAACGGCATCTCCGGGCGACAGCTGCCTGAGGATGAGCTCGCCCTCCTTTTCCCGGATCTGCTCCTCCGTGAAGGCCGCTACATTCTTGAGCTGCGGGATTTCCACGAGCGTGAAGGGCACATAGTGCCGGAGCCGGGACACGTACAGGTCCAGGCCCTCCTTGACCCAGGCGACATCGGTCTTGCCGACGGTGATGAGTTTCAGCTCCATCTCGGTCACAAAGATAGTCTTTCGGCTCGGTATTTGCAAGAAAGACATCCCGTGAAACGGCTCATCACACTGATTGCGGCCTCGCTGCTGCTCTCGCTCGCGGGGCTTTCCGCCCAGGACAAAGGCTATGACGTCTTCGTCCCCATCGGCAAATACATCGCCCAGGGCGACGCCGGATCCCTCTCCGCCTGGTTCGCGGACAACCTCGAAGTCTCCATCATCTCGTCCACCCGCAACTGTTCCAAAACGCAGGCCCGCCAGATCGTGAAGACCTTCTTCGAGGCCTATACCCCCCGTTCCTTCGACATCTCCCACAAGGCGTCCCGGTCCAACATGAAATACGCCCTCGGGCAGCTTTCCGCCGGCGGCGAGGTCTTCCTGGTGACCATCTTCGTCTCCGCCAGGGCCGACGGGACCTTCCAGATCCAGCAGCTGAAAATCGACCGCCAGACGGAAGTATATTAACAAAATTTGGAGAAAAAAGCGTAAATCGTTAATTTTGCGGAGCTATTCGCGAATGAACGATTAACTTTTATATTTTTATGGCAACAACCGCTGATCTCAAGAACGGAATGTACATCATGTTCAACGGCAAACCCTGCGTCGTGGTGTATTTCCAGCACGTAAAACCCGGCAAGGGTCCCGCCTTTGTCAAGACCAAGCTCCGTAACCTCGAAAACGGCCGCATCCTCGAAAACACCTTCACCGCGGGTGTCAAACTGGACACCATCACCGTCGAGCGCCGCCCCTACCAGTATCTGTACGATGACGGCGAGGCCTTCAACTTCATGCACGAGGAAACCTACGAGCAGATCACCCTCCCCCACGAAGTCGTGGAGAACGCGGACCTGATGAAGGAAGGCCAGCGCGTGGAGATGATGTTCCTCACCGAGCCCGAAGAGCGCTGCCTCACCTGCGAGCTCCCGACCTACGTCACCCTCGAGGTTACCTACAGCGAGCCCGCCGTGAAGGGCAATACCGCCTCCACCTCCGCCCTCAAGGAGGTCACCCTCGAGACCGGCGCCAAGATCATGGTTCCACTCTTCATCGAGACCGGCGAGATCATCACCGTGAACACCACCGACCGTTCCTACGGCCAGCGCGTGAAATAAAGCGTCGCAGTCAATAGACTTACGCTCAAATAGTTACGCGAAACGCCTTGGTACAGATGCACCAAGGCGTTTTCGTTATTGCGCTGATCTTCAGGCAGTTGACAAAGACGCTTACATCAACTTGACCGCCGCGGCAACGGATTCCAGCAGCCACTTGGGCGTGGAGGTGGCGCCGCAGACGCCCACGCGGTCGCCGGGACGGAACCAGGACGGGTCGATGTCGCCGGGAGCGCCGATGCGCCAGGTGCGGGCATTCACACTGCGGCAGAGGTCGAAGAGGACTTTCCCGTTGGAACTGGCTTCCCCCGCGACGAAAAGGATGACATCGTGGGCCCGGGCAAAATCCACCAGGTGCTCGTGCCGGTTCGCCACCTGGGCGCAGATGGTGTCATGGACCGTCACCCGGGATCCGAGGGAACGGACGCGGTCGCAGATTTCCGCGTATTCGGCGGGGCTTTTGGTGGTCTGGGAGAAGATCTCCACGGGTTGGGAAAAGTCGATGCGGGGCAGGACCGTTTCCAGCATGGCCCGGTTCTCCACGACGATGGCGTCCCCGTGCACCTGGCCGAGCAGGCCCAGGACCTCGGCATGGCCGATTTTCCCGAAAATGAGGAGGGTCCCCCGGAGACCGTCCTCGTGCAGCCGAACATAGGCTTCGCGAATATGCTGCTGGAGCTTGAGAACGACGGGGCAGGTACAGTCGATGAGCGTGAGTCCCCGGTCACGCGCCCCGGCATAGGTCGCGGGCGGTTCCCCATGGGCACGGATCAGAACAGTTTCACCTGCAGGAACTTCCGCGAGAGATGCAACCGTGCGGAGGCCTTTCGCCCCAAGGCGGTCGAGCTCGGCTTCATTGTGGACGATGGCGCCCAGGGAATGCAGATGGTCCGCCCCGCCCAGGAAACGCTCCGCACGGGAGATGGCCCGGATGACCCCGCCACAGAAACCGGAACCGGGGTCAATGTCCACCGTCACCATTTCAGGGACGGGGCCTCGTAAAGGAGGAACTTGCCCTGGATGACTCCCAGACACCAGACCAGTTCCTCGTGCAGGGTCATATGGGTGTTGTCCATCACATAGGCGTCCGCCGGCTTGCGGAGGGGGGAGGTTTCGCGGTGGGAGTCGATGTAGTCCCTCTCCGAGAGATTCTTGACAATGTCCTCAAAGACAGGCGTTTCTCCCTTTTCCACCATCTCGTCGTAGCGGCGCCGGGCGCGGACCTGCTCATCCGCGACCATGAACACTTTCAACTCGGCGTCGGGGAAGACGGTCGTACCGATGTCGCGTCCGTCCATGATCACCCGGCCTCCCTCGGAGAAGGCGCGGAGTTTCGCGTCCACATAGGCCCGGACGAAGGCGATGGCCGACACGGGGCTTACGTACGAGGACACGGCGAGGGTGCGGATCTCCGTCTCGATGCAGCGTCCGCCCAGATACAGGAGCGTCTTCCCTTCCTCGTTCCGGAAATGCAGGTCCAGGGTGTCGATGACCGCCTCCAGGGCCGCCTCGTCGATCGTGCCGTCGTCCGCTATGATTCCGTTCTCCATCGCGAAGAGGGTGACGCCGCGGTACATGGCGCCGCTGTCCAGGTACAGGAAATCGAATTCCTTCGCCACCATCTTGGCGAAGGTGCTCTTGCCGGTGGCCGAAAAGCCGTCCACGGCGATGATGATATCGGGAACGTTCATAATCTTTCTCTCAGTCAAGATTACAAATGTAGAAAAAAGTTCCGATATTTGCATAAATGATTCCCGCATATGAAGATTCTGATTGTCGATGACGAACGCTCCATCCGGAACTCCCTCAAGGAGATCCTCGAGATGGAAGGATACCAGGTGGATACGGCCGAAAACGGTGCCGACGCTACGGCGATGGCGGAAAAGGAGAAGTACGACGCCATCTTCTGCGACATCAAGATGCCCGGCATGGACGGGACCGAAGTCCTCCAGAAACTGGTGGCCGACGGGGTGGAGACCCCTGTCATCATGATCTCCGGGCACGCCGACATCGACACCGCCGTGGACTGCATCAAGAAGGGTGCCTTCGATTTCATCGGAAAGCCCCTGGACCTGAACCGCATCCTGATCACCATCAAGAATGCGACGGACAAGGCCAGCCTCGTCACGCAGACGAAGATCCTCAAGAAAAAAGTCTATGGGCAGGAGATGGTGGGCCAGTCGGCCGGAATCCAGCATATCCGGGAGATGATCGCCAAGGTCGCCCCCACCGACGCCAGCGTCCTCATCACCGGTGCCAACGGTTCCGGCAAGGAACTCGTCGCCCGCAGCCTCCACCAGCTTTCGCAAAGGTCCATGATGCCGTACGTGGAAGTGAACTGCGCCGCCATCCCGTCGGAACTTATCGAGAGCGAACTCTTCGGCCATGAGAAGGGTTCCTTCACATCGGCCATCAAGCAGCACAAGGGCAAGTTCGAGCAGGCCGACGGCGGCACCCTTTTCCTGGACGAGATCGGCGACATGTCCCTCGCCGCCCAGGCGAAGGTTCTCCGCGTCCTCCAGGAGCGGAAGATCTCCCGGGTCGGTTCCGACAAGGACATCACCGTCAATGTCCGCGTGGTCTCCGCCACGAACAAGAACCTCGCCGAGGAGATCCGGAAAGGCACCTTCCGCGAGGACCTCTACCACCGCCTCAGCGTCATCGTCATCAAGGTTCCTACCCTGGACGAGCGCAAAGACGACATTCCACTGCTTATCAATCACTTCCTGGACCAGATCTGCTCCGAGACCGCCATGCCGCGGAAGGAGTTCTCGAAGGAAGCCATCGACATGCTGGTGCAGAAATCCTGGACAGGAAACATCCGCGAACTCCGCAACGTCGTGGAACGCCTCCTCATCCTCGGCGGCAACCCCGTCAGCGTGCAGGATATCGAGGATTACGTGATCTGACCGATCCTCCCATCACAATAGAGGCGGGCCTCGCGGCTCGCCTTTACTGTACCTTATCAACTAAACCAACTATAATAACTAACCGGTTCAGCTAATTGCAAGTGCCGTGCCAAACTATTCGAGAGGGCCGGAAATACTGTCGGAAGATTTCTCGACTCCGCCTTCGGCTTCGCTCGAAATGACAGGGGGCACTTCGGCGGCACGGGCAGTTTCGGCAGCGGCGGCACGGGCGGCTTCGGCCTCGCGGCGGGCGCGCTCGACGCTCTTGGAACGCTTGAGGACAAAGCCGGAACCGAGGTACTTGGTACGGACATCCTCATCGGCAGCGAGCTCTTCCGGGGTGCCTTCCTGGAGGATGGTGCCCTCGTAGAGGAGGTAGGCGCGGTCCGTGATGGCGAGGGTTTCACCCACGTTGTGGTCGGTGATGATGACGCCGATATTGCGGTACTTGAGCTTTGCGATGATGTACTGGATGTCCTCCACGGCGATGGGATCCACGCCTGCAAAGGGCTCATCCAGGAGGATGAACTTCGGGTCCACGGCGAGGGCGCGGGCGATTTCGCAGCGACGGCGCTCGCCGCCGGAAAGCTGGATGCCCTTGGACTTGCGGACCTTGGAGAGGTTGAACTCGTCGATGAGCTGCTCCAGCCGGGCTTCCCGTTCCGCCTTGGTCATCCGGGTCATTTCCATGACGGACATGATGTTGTCCTCCACGGACATCTGCCGGAAGACGGAGGCTTCCTGCGGAAGGTAGCCCACGCCCTTCTGGGAGCGCTTGTACATGGGAAGGCCGGTAAGCTCGTCATTGTCGATGAAGATGCGTCCTTCGTTCGGGACGATCTGGCCGGTGATCATATAGAAACTGGTGGTCTTTCCTGCGCCGTTGGGGCCCAGGAAGCCCACGATCTCGCCCTGGTTCACCTCCATGGAAACGCCCTTCACGACCGTCCGGACGCCGTATTTCTTCACAAGGTTTTCTGCGCGTAACTTCATAGTTCACAATTATTTGGTATCGAGCCCAAGCGCGGCCACGAGTTCCCTGACTTCGGGATTGGTGTCCATCAGGACCTTCGCCTTTTCTTCGGGCATATAGGGCACCCGCTCGCCGGTGTCCTCCTCGGGGATGTCGTCCACATGGAGGTTCACCTTGTGGCAGGAAAGCAGTTCCCGGAACTGACGCTCCAGGTCCCGGAGCATTTTCTCCTCGATCCACTGCTTCTGCGCGGCATTGGAAACGGAGAAGTACACGGACTTGACGCCTTCACCCTCTTCCTCGCGGAGCTTCGCCTGCGAAAGGGCGTTCGCCAGGCGCGGCCGGTCGGAGAACTTGCCCACGAGGGCCTTCCAGGCTCCCTGGATGGCGGCGCTGTCCGGCAGCGTCTCCTCCACGGCGACCGCTTCCTCCTCCTGGGGTTTTTCCTCCTTTTCGTCCATGATTGCGTTCATGGACAGGGCGGAGCCGGTCTTGGGAGTCCTTCTGAGGGGGCTCCGCCCCCTACTATCCCCCGCGGCTCCCGGCCTATAAGTCCTGTCGGACCCGGCCTCCGCCGGCCGCTCTGATGAGCGGCTAGGGTTCTTCGGTCCATCGTTTTCCGAAGGGGAGACGGCAGATTTCTCGACTCCGGCTTCGCCTCCGCTCGAAATGACAGGGGCAGCTTCGCTCGGAATGACAGGGGCAGCTTCGCTCGGAACGACAGGGGTGGGACCCGGAATGACAGGAGCTTCCGGTTTGTCATTCCGAACCTGCGAAGCAGGTGAAGGAATCTCAGAGGCAGCCCCGGGAGTCCCCGCAACTAGGAAGCTGAGTTTCATCAGGGCGAACTCGATGTGCAGCCGGGGATTGACGGCGGCCTTGTAGCCGGTCTCGCAGGCGGTGGTGATGCCCAGGGCGTCATACAGGAAGCGGAGCGGACAGCGGCCGGCCTGCTCCCGATAGCGCTGCTTCAGGGAATCCGGGAGTTCCAGCAGGGCGTCCAGCCCGGCGGTCCGGGCAACGATAAGGTCCCTGAGGTGCGCGCTCAGCGCCGCGACGAAATGCAAGGCGTTGAAGCCCTTCCGGAGAACCTCGTCGAAGGTGGTGAGGGCGGCCCCGTAGTTGCCGGCGAGGAAGTTGTCCACCAGGGAGAAACTGTATTCGTGGTCCAGGACATTGAGGTTCCGGATGACATCGGCATACTTGACGTCCGTACCGCAGAAGGCGACGGTCTGGTCGAAGATGGTGAGGGCGTCGCGCATGGCGCCGTCGGCCTTGGAGGCGATGACATGGAGGGATTCGTCGTCGATGGAAATCCCTTCCTTCGCCGCGATCCCGCGGAGGTTCCGGACCATGTCGGGAATGCCGATGCGGTTGAAATCGTAGGTCTGGCAGCGGGAGAGGATGGTCGGGAGGATCTTGTGCTTCTCGGTCGTCGCGAGGATGAAAATCGCATGTGCCGGGGGCTCCTCCAGCGTCTTGAGGAAGGCGTTGAAGGCGGCCTGGGACAGCATGTGGACCTCGTCGATGATATAGACGCTGTACTTCCCCACCTGCGGCGGCACCTGCACTTTCTCCATCAGGGACTTGATGTCGTCCACGGAGTTGTTGGACGCGGCGTCCAGTTCATGGATGCAGTAGGAACGTCCCTCCTGGAAGGAGATGCAGGACTCGCACTGCCCGCAGGGCTCCATGTCGGGACCCGGGTGCGCACAGTTGATCATCTTCGCGAAGATGCGCGCCGTCGTGGTCTTCCCCACCCCGCGCGGCCCGCAGAACAGGTAGGCGTGGGCCAGCTGTCCCCGCTTGATGGAATTCGAGAGGGTCCGGGCGATGGTATCCTGTCCCAGAAGGGTCTCAAAGGAGTCCGGCCTGTATTTCCGTGCCGATACGATATACTCACTCATAGCTTACAAAGATAAGAAGTTATTTTGAAAAACCGGACCGTAGCACTATCTTTGTAGAAAGAGTTAGACCATGAAGCGATTGATGACAGCGATGGCGCTCCTTCTGGTGAGCGCGGGTCTCTTTGCCCAGCAGGGGAAGGTGACCACCCGGAAACACCTGCTTTCCGATTTTACCGACAAGATTACGAAGGTCGTGATGGCCGGCGGGGACGTCCTGGACGGTGCCCTGCGGCAGGAAGTGGTCCAGCTGTGGACCGCTTCCCCTTTCGAGTTCTGTTCCGCCGCGGAATACAATTCCCTCAAGAGTTCCGACGCCTACTATTTCCTCCTCGTGACCGAGGGACAGGCCAAGGGGGAGGATGAGCCCATGGTGCGTTTCCTCACCCTGGAGAAGGGCGGCGCCGAGTCCGGCGACAACATCCCGCTCCGCACGGAGGTCATCTCCCTGCCGCTCTGTCCCGCCGACGGAAGCATCGGCCGGGAGATCGTTTTCCTCTCCGCCTATGTCAAGGGAATCCAGGATTTCACCCTCGCCGCCATGGAGTCCGAGCGCACCGCCTACTCCGGAATGGCCTGGTTCAACGAGAAATACGACAGGAAGGGCGGCATCAAGCGGATCTACCTCGCCCAGGAAGACCTTTCCTCCGCCGTTTCCGACAAGGACAAGGCGAAGTACCTTGACGAGGACATCATCCTCTGCGAGGCCGACGAGGCCGACAAGGTCTATACCGACAAGACCTACAACACCCTGGTGAGCTACACCGTCTCCGCCGGGACCTGGTGCTACAAGCTCCTCATCGAGGCCGATACGGACACCATCTACTACATCCGCAAGCACAAGATGTCCGGCCGAACCCCTGCAGGCTTCCTCACCGAGGACCTGCGGCGCATGTCCAAGAAGCGGTAATGCGGAGCGGCACGGCACCTTCCGGACTGCGCTACGCCGTCCGGAGAAGCGCATCCTCCGTAGGCTGGTGCGCCCTGAGCATCCGCTGCGGAACCCGGGACGAAGCCGGTTTCCGGGGCGGTATCGCCCATTTCACCGAGCACACGATCTTCCGGGGCACGAAGCGCAAAAGTGCCTCGGTCATCGGCAGTTACCTGGACCGCCTGGGCGGGGAGCTCAACGCATACACCACCAAGGAGGAAATCGTCCTGCACGCCACCGTCCTGAAGGAGGACCTCGGAAAAGCGGCCCGGCTCCTGTTCGAGCTCGCGACCGAACCCACTTTCCCGGACGACGAGATCGAAACCGAACGGGGCGTGGTCCTGGACGAAATCATCTCCTACAAGGACAATCCGGTGGAGGACGTCTATGACAAGTTCGAGGGGATGCTTTTCGAAGGCCACCCGCTGGGCAGTCCCATCCTGGGCACCACCGCCTCCGTCAGACGCATCACGCCGGAAGACCTCCGCCGCTTCGTCCGTACCTTCTTCACCCCGGACCGCATGGCTTTCACGGTCGTCGCGGATGTCGATGAGAAAGTGCTGCAAAGGCGGGTGCTGCGGCTGGCTGAAAAACTGTTCGGCGGTTCAGATTTCTCCACGCGGCCTGGCGGCCTTGGTCGAAATGACAGTGCTGGCGAAGCCGGAGTCGAGAAATCTGCCTGGCCCCGGCCCTTCGACAAAACCGTGGACAAGCGCAACCACGAGGTGAATGCCGTCATCGGCAACCGGGCGCCGTCGCTGTATGAGGAGGAGGACCGGATCACCGCCGCGGTGCTTTGCAACATCCTGGGCGGTCCGGCATCGAACTCCCTGCTCAACAAGGAATTACGCGAAAAGAACGGCTGGGTGTACGGGGTGGAGTGCTCCTATACGCAGTATGCCGACACAGGCATCGCCGCCATCAGCTTCGGCTGCGACAAGCCCAACCTGGAGCGCTGTCTCCAGATGCTGGACAAGATCCTGGAACGCCTGCGGGAAGCGCCGCTGTCGGAACGGTTCCTCAAGGCGGCGAAACGGCAGCTTCTCGGCCAGATCGCCATCTCCTCCGCCAGCGGCGAAGCGCAGTGCCTGTCCATGGGCAAGTCCCTCCTCTCCTGGGGCCGCATCGACTCCTCCGCCGAAACCCGCGCCCGCATCGAAGCCGTGACGCCCGAAGCCCTGCAGAAAATGGCCCGCCGTCTCTTCGATCCGGCGAGCCTTTCCCGCTTGATTTACCTGTAGGATTATTTGCTCAGGTTGATGAACGGAAGGGCGTTGGACCCATTGTAGGTCGGGAGCTCGCCGTTCCACTTCTCGATGGCGTACTGCTGGACGATGAGACCGTTCAGGGAGGCCGCGACCACGCGGTTGTAGTAGGCCTCGCCGTCGCCCTGGATCTTCAGGGCTTCGGCCTCACCCTGGGCCTTGGCAATGGCGATCTTCGCCTCGGCCTCGGCTTCTTTCACCTTGTTTTCCGCCTTGAGGGCGTTCTGGACCGCCTCGTTCTTGGCGTTGATGGCTTCGGTCAGCGATGCCGGCGGGTCGATCTTCGTCGTAAACTCACGGACGATGAACCCTTCAGCGTTCATGGACTCGTCCAGGCGGGCACGGACCTCGGCCTCGAACTTGGCGCGGTTGGCCATCAGTTCGTCGGACGTGTAGTTGTTCGCGCAGGTACGGTACGCCTCGAAGATACAGGTGTTGATGTAGCCCATTTCCAGTTCACGGACCGGCTTGCGGTATTTCACGAAAATATCCACGGCCTTGTTCTCATCGATCTGATAGGCCAGGGTCGGGGTCATCGAGAAAATGGCGGCATCCTTGGGATTCACCGTAAAGGGTTCGTACGTAACACGCTGGATGTAAGTAGGATACTCAAAGATGCTTTCCGTAATGGGGTTGTACCAGACCCAGCCCCGGCAGGTGCCTTCCACACCGCCCTTGAGCTCGGAATTGGACGACCATTTCTTGAAACGGATACCCACCGATGCGGAGTCGATGGTCGTGCAGCAGGAGGCCATCAGGATGATGGCAAGGACAGTGACGCCGAGGGAAATCCAGGTGGCCTTTCCCAGGCTGCTTCCCCTGCGGGGATTGACGGTTTTGGTGGCTTGCATATCTGAAGGGGATAAAGGTTAGCCGATCTGGGCGCCGTTGGTGACGACTTCCTGCGGGGTGATGAAACGCATCTTGCCATCGCCCTGCTTGGCCATGAGGATCATGCCCTTGGACTCGATGCCGCGGATCTTGCGCGGGGCGAGGTTCGCCAGGATGCAGATCTGCTTGCCCAGCATGTCCTCGGGGCTGTAGTATTCGGCAATGCCGGAGACGATGGTCCGGGTGTCGATGCCCGTGTCGATGGTAAGTTTCAGCAGCTTGTCCGTCTTGGGGACGCGCTCGGCCTCCAGGACGGTCGCGGTGCGGATGTCCATGCGGCCGAAGTCGTCGAAGGACACTTCTTCCTTCTGCGGCTCCACTTTCTTCGCGGCTTCCTCCGCGGCCTTGGCGGCCTCGGCGGCTTCGCGCTCGGCCTTGATGGCCTGGAGGCGGGCGATCTGCGCATCCACGACGGCGTCTTCGATTTTCTGGAACAGGAGGACGGATTCGCCCAGGGCGTGCCAGGCGGGCAGGAGCTCGGGGGTGCCGAGCATGTCCCAGCGGAGGACGATAGATTTCTCGACTCCGCCTTCGGCTCCGCTCGAAATGACAGAGGAGGCTCCGCTCGAAATGACAGAGGAGGCTTCGCTCGAAATGACAAGACCATTGTCATTTCGACCAAGGCCGCCAGGCCGCGCGGAGAAATCTCGCGTATGCAGGGCTTTGCCTTCGCCGCTCTTGTAGAAGTTCTCCGTCGGCGTGCCTTCGCCGGCGCGGTGGTCGGTGCCGGCGTCGAGGCCCACGCGGAGGATCGTGCGGAGTTTCTCGGCGCTGAAGGGGGTGAAGGGCTCGAAGGCGATGGCGAGGTCGGCGCAGATCTGGAGGCAGGTGTAGAGGATGGAGGCGGTGCGGTCCATGTCGGTCTTCGCCACCTTCCAGGGCTCCATGTCGGAGATGTACTTGTTGCCGATGCGGGCGATGTTCATCGCCTCCTTCAGGGCCTCGCGGAAGTGGAAGGTCT
>Ga0247611_10002512_pt1 | contig 29391 bp, 28 predicted proteins | sample 177DNAGHGhighgp2_FD_192422 | JGI IMG/M metagenome (GOLD analysis project Ga0247611, IMG submission 192422) | Sheep rumen microbial communities from Palmerston North, Manawatu-Wanganui, New Zealand - 1770 DNA GHGhigh gp2 | ecosystem: Host-associated > Mammals > Digestive system > Stomach > Rumen... | reverse complement strand
TTTTCTGGACATTATCATCATAACGAAGTCGTTACGAAAAATGAAATCAAGTTTATTATGAGTGGTTCATTTATTGGAACTGATAACTTTACAATTCAAAAAAGAATTGTTGCTCATCCTGAACAATTGATAACAATACTTGACAAAAACGGTGTTTGCTGTTATTATGATATTGACTTATTATGAGTACAAAAAATGAAGAAACACAAGTGCTCGTCAAACAAACAACAATAGATGTTGCAAAAAAAACATCTAAAAGATTTAATGGTATAAATACGCCAGAAATTAAAATGATAATTGACGAGACTTTTAATGTAATAAAAGAAATGATTCTTGATGGTGATTATGTTGTTATACAAGGATTAGGGGTTTTTTATACAGACTATCTTGATGAAGTTGACATAAAAGACCCAAGAAATAATGATATAATTCATTTTCAAAGAAGAAAAGTTCCACGCTTTTATTTTTCGAGAAATTTTAAAAAACAAATAAAAACATCTGAAAAGAAATAAAATTATGGGATTAATAGAAAAAAAGGAAAAAATAAAAAAAGAAAAATCTCAATCCATGAAATTGAATAAAAAGAAAATTATTCAATATATAGCAGATAAGACATATGATAGTGAGGATAAAATTGGTTACTATTTTGATTCTATTTTCTATGGCATATCTTTAGCTTTACAAGAAGGATACGAGATTCCTATCGCTGATTTTGGAAAGTTTTATACAAAAGAAAGATATATAAACAATCCAGCTCTCGGTTTTGTTGGTAATGTAAAGAAAATATTCTTTAAGCCAACTAAAAAATTAAAAAAACTTATAAACAATAACGAATAAAAAGAAAGAAAAAAAGGAGATGAACATTAGTCAACTCCTTTTTTATTTAAAAGAAAGGAGTGTTAGATGGCTAGGCCAAAAGGTATGGTCATTACAAAAAAAGAAAAAAGTAGTGACAATGCTGAAATGATTCAATCTGAAATAGACGCTCTTTCTCAAAAAATACAAGAAAAGGGTAATATAAAAGAAATTGATGAAAAAATAATTGTTTTTGCTTGCCCTCGATGCGGTGAAACATCTAAAAATAATTTCTACCCATCGTATAATAAAACAAATATAGTTTCAAAAAAAACTATTTATTGTAAAAAATGTATTGATGAAATATATAATGAATCGCTACAATCATTTAAAAATGATAAAATAGCTATCACAAATGTTTGTCAAATATTAAATATTCCTTTTGATGAACGAATATATAATTCATGTAAAGAACTTGAAGATGAAGAACCTGACAAATCATTAATAAAAACGTATTTTGAAAAAATTTCTGTATATAAATCTATTTATGATATTGGTGATTCATATGCGGATGGTGATACATTTTTTATAAAAGATAGCATTATTTCTAATGATGAATATAGTCAATATAAAGATAATATTGATAAACAACAAGAATATTTGCAACAAATAAAAAAAACTGATGAAACAGCAAAAAGAAACAAAGAAGACGTTATAAGAATTGTCGGAGCAGACCCTTTTGGAAATTATCCTCCTGAAGATGCTTCTGAATTATATGCTTCTTTATTAGATTTCTTAGATGAAGATGTTGATCCACCGAGATTTTTATTAAACATATATATAGAAATTATAAAGAATTTCTATTTATTAGATAAGATTAATGAAGAAATGCTTATTCAAACATCTGATTCTGAAAATTTATTTGCTAATGCAAAACAAATTAAAACTTTGAATGACACGAAAACCAACATCCAAAATACTATTAACAAAATTGCTGCTGATAATCAAATTAGTTTAAAAACTGCTAAAGATAAAGGTGATAAAAGCAAAAAATTTACATACATTATAAGAAAATTAATGGAATATGATGATTTAGATGATGTAAAATCAAATGTTTTTGATATAAAAACATCAAAAGCAATGGCTGAAGTTGAAAAACAAAGTTTTGGCAACATGATTTCACAACTTAATATTGAAGAAAATGATTACATCAACGTTCTCGCAAATCAAAGAGATAGGATTGCTGAACTTGAAAGCGAATTATTAAAAACAAAAGAAAAAAATCGTGCCAAAACAAAACGAATAAATAAACTTGAAGAACGCTTAAAAAATTTGAGTGAAAAAAATGAAGAATAATATTATTGAATCTAAATCATTTTACGGCTTATCACAAAGAAAACAAGACCATTATGAGCAATATATTAAACTTTTAAAATGGGGTAGAAAATATCCGATACGTTTTATAGAAACATTTTTTAATGTTGAATTATTAGACTACCAGAAGTATTTGATTTCAAAAACATGGATTGCTGATAATTCATTATGGTTAATGTGTCGTAATGGTTCAAAAACAACTTGTTTGTCTTTTTACACTTTAGCAAGATGTGTATTATTTCCAGATACAGAAGCATGGCTTATATCAAGAACTGGTTCACAATCCAAAGAATTATACGGCAAAATGGAAAAGATGGCAAAAAAGAATCTTCCTTCATTTCCTAATTTGAGTGATTTTATTCTTGATGAAAGTGAAAAAATTCTTCATGATGAGCAATCTTTTGAATGGACGTTTCCGAATGGAAGCTCTATACATACATTAAATGGTATTCCAGATAATGCTCGTGGTCATCGTTCTACGTTGAACATTTATGATGAAAGTGCGTTTATCACCGAAGAGCTTTTTAAAGCAACAGAACCATTTTTGTTACAAGATTCAACATTTGTTACTGGTGTAAATCTTGAAGAAAGACCAGACCCACCGGGTAATCAAAGAATATTTGCTAGTTCTGCTGGTGATGTAGATAGCTACTTTTATTCACAATATCGAGACTATTTTCTTAGAATGATGGGTGGAGATAGTAGATATTTCGTTGCTAATATTGACGCAGATATGTTATTCGAGGCCACGATGAATGGTAAAACATATCCTGTTTCACTAATTAAAAGAGAAGATGTCAAAAGAGATTTGCAAAAAGAACCAGCAAAAGCGAATAGAGAGTATTATAATAAGTTTGATTCCGATGGGGGGATAAATCAAGTATTTAGAAGGTCTTTATTAATAAAAAATTCAGAACAACGTGCACCTGTTCTTTTCAACAAAGATGGAGATAAACGTTTTATTCTTGCTTATGACCCTGCAAGAACATATGACAACAGCATTGTGGCCATTGCAGAAATAAAAGGACATCCTAACGGTGGTTACAAAGCAGAAATATGTAATTGCATATCTCTTATTGATACTAGAGTAAAAAAGAAAAAGCCAGAAACCACGCCAGACCAAGTACAAGCTATAAAAAAAATGTTGCTAGATTATAATGGTTGGAATATACCTGATTATGAAAATATAGATAGTTTGTGCGTTGATTGAGATTATTTAAATATAATTCACAGTCCGTTTATATGGTAACATATAAAATGAATCTCTCGAACTGCTGGAAAGCCTTAAGAGCCTATTTGACTACAACGTAGTTATGAAATAAGGACAAGCGTGAATGTTTGAAAACAAATAGGATTAGGTAATCAGCATCTAAGACTCGAATAGAGTAAAGTTCAACGACTAATGCGGGAGACAACCATCGAATGATGGCTGATGATATAGTCTAGACTTATATGAAAGTATAAGATAATTTATGGAAAATAAAACAATGATAGGACAGAGGAGTAATTAACCTTTTCTTGTTTTTGTAACCTTTCTAAGATAACTATCATTGTTTTATTAAATTTTATGAAAGGTTCTATTAAAAATGAAACTTAAAACCACTATAGAAGAATTAGAAAAAGAAGTTCAAAAAAGATATCCTTATTTAAAAGGAATTTGTGTATTTAGAAAAAATAATGCAACTTATGGACGTTTTTATGACCCAGATAAAGAATCTGGAAAAGGTTCATATGAACAACCTTATGAATGGAAAAAGGGTCATATTTTTGATGGGCATTATACAGCCGAAGACCATTCATGGAATAAAGAACGAGCTGATAAAATTGTTTTAAAAAAATATCCACATCTAAAATATTGTGGACAATATTTAAATAGTCATGGTGATGCTATTATGCAATATTATGATGAAAATATTGAAGATGATGAAAAAGGTTCTTTAAGCAATCCATATACTTTTCAAGCAAAACATCTCTTAGATGGATATTTTACTATTGGTGAAAAAATATGGACACAAAAAAGATTTGATTCTTATATTCATAAATTTTTTCCAAATTTTCGTTTTATAAAAGTTGAACATATAAAAAGAAATTGTGCCAATAAAGATGGAAAAATTAGAACAGATTCTTATGGTGTTTATTATAATCCAAATAAAAAAGAAGGATACGGTTCATTAAATAATCCTTATTATTTTGATACTGATATTTTAAGTAAAGGTGGATATTCCTTAAAAGAAAAAAGAATTGGCGAAGTAATATGCGAAGAAATGATAAATAGCTTTACAACTAATTATGCTCATGATAAAGGAGAAATGAAAGGAACTAAATTACGTCCAGATTTTACATTATATGATTATGATACCTATATAGAAGTAAATGGTGCTCATCATTATATAGACAATATTTTTGAAGCAGATACTTTAAAAGAAAAACAAAATCGAGATAATCGAAAAATAGAATTTGCAAAAAATAATAACTGGAATATTATTTTTTTACCAAATCCGTATGATGCAAATGTCCCAAAAGACGAAAAAATACAAGCATATTTATCTAATAATAAAGGATTAGAAGTTTTAGAAAAATTAAAAAATAGTGGTTACAATGGATGGTTTGATAAATTTGATATTTCTATAAATTAAATTACGAGTGGTCCGGGTGGAGGAGGCATGATAATAGCAGACCTCTTTATGGAAAATTGGATAGGGGAAGATGGAATAGAACATAAAGGTCTTATTGACCCTCAAATTAGTAGTGATTATGTTTCTCGATTTCCACAAGCAGTTCATAAATTAAGACTTATTGAGCCTACTAAGATGAAACGAATTGCTTTTGATAATCTAAGAGAACTCCTTGCTCAAGGTAGAATTACTTTTACTGAAGAATTTAAGAAAGGGGATTCCACTATTACAGTAGTAGAAAAGACTCCAAAAGGAAAAGATAAGACAATAGAGAGAACGGTTTCAACTGAAGAGGCATTAGCTCTTATTAATATTGAGTTGATGAAAGGTGAGTTGGTTAATATATATCGTAAAGATACGACAAATGGATATACATATGATCTAAACCCTGATTTAAAAGGAAGAAATTTTGATGATAGAGCATACGTTTGTGCTTTAATAGCATTAAGATTATCTGAAATAAATAGGGCAAAATTAAATAAAAGTTCAAATAATTTTAATTATGCAAACTTCATTTATGGAACTTCCAATGGCTCGAAAAAAACAAATATTTTTGGGAGTTCATTTAATGGATTTTAATGATATTTTGTAAAGAAAGGAGGGTAAAAAATTGAAAAAATCTTCCGAAAAAAAAGAAAACACTCAAAATAAAGATGAAGGAATAACTTTAAGTGAATCGCAAAAACAATGGGCAAAATTATTTTCTCAAATAAAGCAATATCGCCCCGATGAAAATTTTCAGCAAAGATATTTAAAAACATATCCATTCAATATAAATGGTATGAGTGAGGCATTTATTGGAAATGCTATTATGATGAACGAGAGGCTGAAAAAATTAAACACTTTTCCAGCTAAATATGATAAAGCAAAAATACAAGAAATGTTAGCAAATCCTCAAAATTATGAGATGGATTTACGCGCTTTATCTCGTTATGTCTATAATACGCTTACACCAATATATAAACAAGTAAATTTATATGCGGATATATTAACCTATAGAACTTATGTCAATATATCAGAGATTAAAAGTCAATCTAAACTTATTAAGGAATATAATCGAATTTCTAATTTTTTAAGAAATTTTGACCCTGAAAGAACATTTAGAAAAACAACATTATGTACTGTATTAGATGGAAAGTCTTTCTGGTATTTAAGGACAGATAGAGGAGAAGATAACATTTGTTTACAGCAATTGCCATCCGATTATGTAAAAATAACAGGGATAACAAACAGAGGATTTCAAATTGCTTTTAATATGGTTTATTTCCTTGATCCTGCAAATAGTGTTCTTTTTTTCCCTCCCGAATTTAAGGAATATTTAAATAAGTTTTATGGATATTATAATAAAAATACGAAAGTATTTGATTTAGATAAATTTGAAAAAGCTGGAATAAAAGATGTTATTGCTTTTCAAGAACAATCTTCTTTATATTTTTGGCAATTCCTTGATATTGATAAATCATTTGTTTTCAGTATAGATGAAAGTACATTTAATACTGCACCAGCTTTAATGGCAAGTTTTGGTTCTGCTATTGAATTAGATAAATACAGAGCACTTGAACAAGAATTATTGAGTTTGCCACTACAAGCATTACTCACTTCTGAAATAGAAATAAGTGATAAAAATCTCTCAGGTATATATAGCGATGATTGGAACTATTTATTTATTATAAATAGCACACAGTCCCTTTATGTAGAAATACATAATTGAACCTTCTGAACTGCTGGAAAACCCTTAGAGCCTATTTAACCACAACATAAAGATGAAATATGCTTAAGTGTGATGGTTTGAAAATAAATAGGATTGGGCAATCAGCATCTAAGTTCCGAATAGGAAAAAGTTCAACGACTATCCCGACAGGGAGTAGGGTAAAGTTACCCGAAGCGGAAGGAATCCTAACTCTTAAGAGAAGGATTATGATATAGTCTGCTCTTATATGAAAATATAAGGATAAATATTATTCTTTTGAAATTGTTATAAAAAATAATATTTAAATATATAGGACTGCTATTACGCCTGACATGGTTGCGTTATTTACTGAATTATTGCAACAAAAAATGCCACAAACCGTATCAGCAATTGCGGCACCTTTTAAAAATTTCAAATTACATGAATTTGAACATGTTGATACAAAAGATTCTGTTTTAGGTGACGCTTTAAAAAATTACTATATTCAGAGTGGTGTAAATTCATTAATTTCAACAAGTGATAAACCAACTCTTAGTCAAACAAGAGCTTCTGAAAAGATTGAGGCACGCTATATAGATAAATTATATAGTCAATATCAATCTTGTTTAAATAGTATTGTAAAAACATTTAAACTAAAGAATGAATTTTCTATTCATATTGAAGGAGATGTTTTTTCAGATGATTCTGAATATACTAAAGTGAAAGAAGCTGTTCAAAATGGTCAAACAGACCTTATTCCAAAACAACAGAGTTTCTTTTCTTCTCATATTGATGAAGCATTAGCAACTAGGCAGTTTATGGAAAAATGTGATTATCAAGGAAGTTTGGCTCAAAAAAGTATTTCAATGCAACAAAAACAGAGCACAGGAAATCCTGTTGGAAGACCTCCTGCTAATGTTGATGAAGTTACTTCAGAAAACACAGCAATATCTATCGAACAAGGAACAAATACAACAGAAGGTAGAGAAGTTACAACAACTTCTGAAACTACGACAAACACAGAACAAAATTTTGCTAAATTATTCGCACAAATGAGCGAAGATGAAATTGAAAATATAAAGGATTTTCTAAATGAAAACTATTAATTTGAAACAATTATTTTGCAAACATGAAGATATTGTTTGGGGTAAAGTTAAGACAATGAGTTATCCCGAAGTTTATCGTGGTGTTTGTAAAAAATGTGGTAAAAAATGTAGTAAAATTGGAAAAGACGGAGAAATTATGTGGGAATAAGAATATGATTGAAGATAAAATAACAAAAATGAGTTTAATTGATAATGACCTCGGTAAACTGATGAATGTTGTTTCGCAGAAACTTTTTAAAGCAAATGCGGTGATGGATTGTATATCATCTCGATTAGATACAGTTTTTGCCATGCCTAAAGCATCTGAAATTTTACATCACAGAATAGCTCATAAATTTCCTCTTCTTGCCGATATTATTACAGAATATTTAGGAAAAAGGAATTATGCTGTATATTATGGTGCAATTCCTCAAATTGATTATAGGTATGACAAACCATCTGAGTATTTTTGGGAATTTGTTAATATAATGGGAGAAATTAGAGATGATATTAATATTGCTATTGAAATGGCAAACAACATAAAAGATTTTTCTGCATCTGATATGCTTTCTTCCTTTTTATCAGAATATGTTGACTTATATACAAAGCAATCTTTTATCTTTTATTATCAGTCATTACAAGAAGAAGAACATGGCAATTTATCATCCTTTAATTCACATTTTGAAAACTTAATGATAATAGAATAATAAAGGTTGAAAAAATGATAAGCGAGGAATGGTATTTATCCAAACAAATTAACAGATATTTAAATGAAAATTTATACTTAATCAAATCAATAAAAGAAACAAAAAGGAGACAAAAAATGAAAGGCAGTTTTTATCATGACACAATCGAAGGGCCGGGAAAAATAAAGGCATATTTTATTGCAGCGGAAAAGGAAGATGTTTCTGTTACATCACCACTTGATGAAGTTGGTCAAATCGTTTTAAGCAATGATGAACTCTATGTTTATACAAAAGATTTAGAATATAAGAAAATTGCACTTGCCTCCTAATTTATAAATATATTATGAAAAAAAGGATTTTATGAACAACAAAAGTATATTAATAGCGATTCCTAATATTGGAACTGTTTCTACAAATTTTATGTCTCAAATGCTAGGTATGAATTATGGTAAATATAGTATTGGTTATAGATTTATAAAATCTAATTTATTATATCTGTCAAGAGATAAGTTGGCTTCCTCGGCTATAAAAGATAATTTTGATTATATATTGTTTCTTGATACTGACCAACAAATACCAAATGACACCATATTAAGAATGGCAAAACATCTTGAAAATGGTGAAGATATTGTTACGACATTGATATTCACAAAAGAAAAACCGTATAATCCATGTATTTATTCAGAATCAAAAATTTTAGAAACAGGACAATTGAGTTTAAAATATTATCCAGTATCTGAAATACCATCAGAACCTTTCTATGTTGAAAATTGCGGTTCTGGGTGTGTTATGCTGAAAACTGAAATATTTAAAAAAATTCCTCAACCTTGGTTCCATCCATATATTTATTCAGGAGAAGATGTTACATTTTTTCATGTTGCATCTCACAATTATGGATATAAAATTTTATGTGACCCAACAATAGATGTTGGTCATTGGGGAATTGAAAATATAAATAGAACAACAAGGACTCTTTATGATGAAGAAGTTATTAGAATGAAAAGAGGAAACGTTTTATGAAAAAAATTCTTATAACTGCTCCTGTTCATCAAAGCGAAGATATTTTTAAAGAATATTTATGGTCTTTAAATAGACTGATTATTCCAGAAGATGTTGAAGTAAAAAAGTTCTTTTATTTGCATAATTGTGAAGAATTAAAAGAATTTTTAAATGAAGATGAATATCTTATACTAAATGACAATTCATTTTTTCAAGTAACAGAAAAAACACATATGTGGAAAAACGAAAATTTTTCTGCTGTTGCAAAAATGAGAACAATGGCTCTTGAAAAAGCAAGGGCTGAAAATTTTGATTACATTTTTTCTGTTGATTCAGATGTCTTACTCAATCCAATGACTTTAAAATTATTGATAAATGATAATAAAGACATAGTTGGAAATATATATTGGACTGATTTTGATGGAAAAAGTTTGCTTTTACCAAATTGTTATGACTATGAAAATTGCCAGTTCAATTCACAAAAAGGTGGCGTTGATAGACTAAAAATAATGGGTGTATATAATATTGGTGTGGTTGGTGCTTGCACTCTTATAGGAAAAAGAGTTATCCAAAATCCTTATATTAATTATTTTCCAATAGAAAATATAAGTTCAACAAAATGGGAAGATCAAGCATTTATCACAAGAGCAAGATGTTTAATTCCTGATATAAGTGTTTGTATTGACACAAGATTTCCTGCTCGTCATTTATATAGAAAATCTGAATATGAATTATGGATGAAAGATAAAGAAGAGTATTATGGAAAACAATAATCCAAAGATAATTGTTGGAAGCCTTGTTTACAATGAAGAGCATAGGTTTTTAAAAGAATATCTTTCTAATATAAAAAAATATGCAGATGAAATAGTATTAATAGATGATGGTTCAACAGATAATTCTTTAAAAATATGTAAAGAGTTCACAAAAAATATATTTGTTTCTGATAGATTGTTCATAGAGAATGAGGTAGAAATAAGAAATGCCTTATGGATGCGGTGCGTTGAATTATGTAATGATGGAGATTTTATCATTATACAAGATTGTGACGAATTTCTACATGAAGATTCTATATTACATTTAAAAGAAGAAATAGAAAAATGCCTAATGTTCAATGGTGATGCCATTGCGTGGAAACTATATGACATGTGGAACGAAACTCAATACAGGGAAGATATGTATTGGACTGCCCACAAAAGATGGTGGACACACATGGTGAGATATAATAGTAGAATAAATTATATGTGGAAAGATACGAAACTTCATTGTGGTAGAATTCCTATTAATTCTTACTATAATGCATTTCCATCAAATTTACAAGTTTTACATATGGGATATTCTCGGAAAGATTTAAGAAAAGAAAAATATGATTTTTATATGACTGTAGATGGAAATGGTAAAAATGGAATTTTATCTCAATATAATTCTATTTTAGATTTAAACCCAAGATTATTAAATTTTAAAAGTAATTATATAAAAAAGGAGGAAAAAACTTGAAAATTGTAAACATGCCTATTAAAAATTTTTCCTCCTCAAGAGAAGAAAATGATTCCGATTTTTTGAAAGTTACCATTATGGCTATTGCAGAAGGTAAAAATAAAAATCATTCTATTTTCACTCTCGAAGGGATGAAGACTAATAAAGATTCTTTTATAAATAAACCAATACTTTGTGCTTTTCCTAATCAACAAATAGGAGATAATCATAATTTCGATATTGTTGTTGACCCAGAAACAGGAGAACCGTATCAAAGTTTTCTTGATAAAAAATCTGAAAGACCAGTTGGAATGATTCCAGAAAGTTCTAATATTAGAATTGAAAACATAGATGGGAAAAATTGGATAGTTCTTGATGGTTACATTTGGAAAAAATATAATTATGAATTAGTTAAAGATATATTAAAAAAATCAAATGGATGGTCAGTTCGGAGCAATAAGAATATCTCCGTGGAAATCATAGTAGATGATGAAACAACACAAATGTCTGATGATGGTTATGAGGTATTTAGTAACTGGACAGGTAATGGTATTACTATTCTTGCAGACCATGTTGACCCAGCTATAGAAGGTGCAAATATTAGTTTAGATATAAAAGAAAAGAATTTTAGTAAAACAAATTATGATGAATACAAAAAAGGTTTTATGAAAGATTTTTCTCTATTTTCTAAAAAAGAAAAATATGGTACAGGTAAATCTTTAAAAGTTGATAAAAGTAAAAATTCTGCTTCTAATGATGACTGGGGGAGTGTTGATAAAACAAAACTTAGAAATGATGTTTTAGAAGCAAAAAATTATAAAACAATTGTAAAAGATGTTTATCTGAAAGTTGAAGATGGATGGGAAGATGCCCCTTCGGAGCATTTGAAATATCCTGTAATGCAAATTAAGGACAATACATTGGTTTATAATCTAAATGCTTTATCAAGTGCGTTGGGTTATGCTAAAAAAGAAAATGAAAATGAAGTTATAAAAAAAGTCGAATCTATTCGCAAAAAAATGGGAATTGATGAAGACAAAAAGAAGAATTTTGAAGAAAGGAGAAATGTTATGAATTTTTCAAAACTTTTTGAAAATAATGATGAATATATTTTTATTGAAGAAATGAATGAAAATAAAGTTCTCGTTTTTTCTCAATCAGAAAAAATCTTTAAGGCAATTCCTTATAAAGAAAGCGAAGATTCAAATGTTATTCTTATGACAGAAGAAGCAAAAGAATGTTCTTTGTTTGTTACTGAAAAAGAAAAAATTGTAGAACAAGATAAAGAAGAAGAAAATATGTCTTCTGATGAAAATGAAAAAATCGTTGATCAAGATAAAAAAGAGGAAGGCAAATTTGCTTGCGAAAAAGAATTGGCCGAGGCTTTCGCTAAAATGATGGCTGACAAAACAGAAGAAGAAAAAATCGTTGATCAAGATAAAAAAGATGAAGATATTGATGATGAAGATGATGATGAAGATCACGATGAAGAATATTCAAAATTAAAAGAAGAATGTTGCGCTCTTAAAGAAGAAAAAGAATGCATGAGTGCTAAAATTACATCTCTTAGCGAAGAATTAGAATCTTGTAAAGCAGAATGTGAAGAAAAAACAAAAGCTCTTTCTGAAGCAGAAGAAAAACTTAGTGTTTATGCTGAAAAGGAAAAAGAACAAATGTATTCTGATATGAAAAATGAATTAAAAGAATACGCAAAAACAAATCACATGTCTGAAGAAGATTTTAAAGAAGCTGAAGAAAAATGTAAAGAATTTTCATCCACGGATGAATTTATGAAATTTGTTGTATTTTCTCAATATACAAAAAACAAGAAAAATAACACTAATGATTTTGTTAATATGGGTGGTGCTAATTTAGGACAACATCAGTCTCCATCAAGTGAAAATGTTTGGGAAAAATTAGCAAAAATTTAAAAAAATAAAAAGGAGTTCAAATAATTATGGCATTAGAATATACTCACAATATGTTTGTCTCTCGTAAGATGGAAGCTGATTATGTTGGTACTGATCTTGCGACTGTAAGTTTTTCTACTGAAAAAGACAACGGCTCTCTCTGTGTGTTAGGTGAAGCTGTTTCATCTGCTGTTTTCAATCAGGTTCTTGATATGAACCATTATAATGGTGAAAATCCCACATCAGTGTCAACTGATTCTGTTTATGTTGTGGATGATCCCGGTGTTTTTGAATGTTCTGGTCTGCGTGTGGATATTGTTGACCCTCGTGCTTTCTCTGTCTCTGCTGGTACTCCTGCTCGTGCAAAGAGACTTGTTGCTGGTGATGAAGGCTGGTGGAGCACTGGTTGTTTTGCAACTACTGGTGTTACTGTTGGCTCTAGTTACGTAGCACCTGAAGCAAATAGCAACAAATGGGCGGTTTCTGCTACTCTTCCTGCAACTCGTGTGTATGGTAAAGTTGTTGCTGCTGAAAATGTTTCTGTTGGTAACAACATTGTTCCCGGTTATCGTGTCCGCATTCTTAAAGACTAATTTTTTTGGAAAGGAGAAAAAAATAAACTATGGCTACTAAATATTTTTCTTTATCTAATCTTTCCAATGGTATGAAAGAACAGGAAAAAACTCTTGCGCAAGCTCTCGCCCAGCTTGGCCTGTATAAGCTTTATAGTTCCATTGGTAAAACTAATACTATTGAGGCTTTTGCTAATTTTGATTATGAACAAAAAAATGAACTTACCCTCAATAGTCTGATGAAATACTGTGCTGAATATGCTGGTATCGGTTCTGATGTTGAATCTCTCAAAAGCCCTGCTACTCGCCGTGATAAAGATTTCTCTAAGAAATTCTTTGGTATTCTTCAGGTTGCGACTGCTCCTGTAATTGCAGAAGTTGTCAATCAGGCTTTTGACCATATCGCAGAAGTTCGTAATGCTGGTTGGGGTGATTCCTTCCTGTTCCGTATCGGCTCTCCCGCTCTGTTTCAAGTAAATCTTCTTGCTCGTGGTATTAATCGCGGTGCCGCACAGCGCATCTACGATGAAAATCTTACCCTTATTCCTACCAATCGTGAAGTAACTGTTTCTATGGATTGGTATCAGATTGCTGCTGGTCGTTACGATATGGGTGATTATCTTTTCCGTGTCGGTCGTTCCTTCGCTGCTGATATGTCTCAGATGGCTTACAATGGTCTCGATGCCACTTTTGCCAATCTCCCCAATCCTCTGAAATATAGTGGTGCATTTGACACTGAAACTCTTGACACTATGGTTCAACGTTTACAGGCTCTGAATGGACAGGCTATCTACGGTTTTGGTTCTCTTGGTGCGCTTTCCAAGGTTTTACCTGCAAACGACTGGCTGAAAATTCCTCTTGCTGAAGAATGGGATACGATGGGTTAACTAACAAATAGCTCAGCTTACACAGAAATGTGTTTGAAAAATAAATCTATCTAACTGCTGGAAAATCCTAAAGCTATAACAACTACAACATAAAGATGAAATATGCTTAAGTGTGAATGTTACGAAAGTAGAAAAAATGTTATAGATTAATATATGGTGCAAACCTAAGTATTAGAAAAATGGATAATCAGCAACTAAGCTCCGAATAGGAGAAAGCTCAACGACTATCCCGACAGGGAGTAGGGGTCAAGCGACCTCGAAATGGTAGACACCTAAAAAGGTGAAGATATAGTCTGGACACTATAGAAATATAGTGAGATGTTTAATACATCTTGGATAGTTTAGCGAACTATAAAATAGACAATTAACAATCTATTATGGGTAGTAGATTGTTATCCAAAACGCTTCGTATGTTGGTCAATATCGCCGCATTCGCTTCATGCTCCTCGAACAGAACATGATTCCTTCCACTATTGGTACTTCTATGGACTTTGGTATTAGCCAGAATCGTATCTATCTCCTGCCTATGTCCGCTGAAAAACCGATGAAGGTTGGTATTGAAGGAAATACTATGGTTTATGAAACTGATGCAGAAACTTCTGCTGATAATACCATTTTCGTAACTACTCAGATGAGCTACGGTGCTGTTCTTGCTACCGCTAATCGCTATGGTATTTACGAAATTTCTGCTTAATTTTTAATATGATTTTTATTAGATGTGTCTCTAAATTAGAGACACATCTATATTTATGAAAAAAAGGAAATACAATGAAAAAAAAAGAATCTATTGATGAAGTTTATAATAATGAAGTAAATGAAAATCAAGAAATTGAAAATTTTAAAAATCAAATTGACGAACTGCAAAAACAAATAGAGTATTTGAAGAATTTAGTGCAAACACAACAGGGTGCTATTATTAATCAACAACAACAACAATATCAACAAGCAAACAAAGAATACATTGTTATTAGTATGTTTGATGGCGTTCTTGGTTTGAAGACACGTCCTGAACAAACAGGGCCAGCACTTAAACTTCATTTTAAAGAAACTTATACAATTAGAAATGAATCTGAATTACAAGATTTTTATCTTGCAAATAGAAGTGCGTTTATAAATAAGTATTTGTTATTTGAAAGTCCTATTGCAGCTGATGTTTTACATATTCAAGATGTAAAAAACGCTCTTGATTTAGCAACTTATGATAATTTAGGAAATTTATCTTTAGAAGCATTAGAAAGAGTTTATAAAAGTTGTAAGTCATGGCAAAAAGAATTGATTCTTGATAAATTCATTACAGAATCAGCAAAAGGAAATTCTAATTATTATAATACTGAAAAATTAGCTTTGTTAGAAAAAATGAGAAATGAAGAAATTCCTACAATTGTCTGGAATAATAAAAAAAATCAAGAAGAACAATCATATTTTTATAACATCAACGATAAAATAACAAAAACAAGAGAATCTTTATCATCTAAATAACAATTAAAAGAAAGGAGATAATTTGGGAACTTCGTTTACAAAAATATACGAAAGAACATTGTCTCAATATATTGATGACTTTGCTTTAAAAAAATATAATGGTTCTATCATTGCAATGAATCAGGATTTACAATCTTATCTTCTTTCGGCGATTCCAGAATTTAATACACCTATATCAATAATTGGAAAAATACAAGATTATAGTGAAGCAGAAGGGAAAACAGAAGAATTTACTGGTGATGGTGTTACTACATCATTTGTTCTTTCCACGGAACCAATTGAAAATTCCATAATAGAAGTAACTATAGATTCTATTGTGGTGACAGATGGATATGAATATGATGAAGAAACAAAAACAATCTCATTTGATGTTGCACCCGAAGAAAATGTTGAAATACTAATATCTTGGTATTTTTCTGGTGAGTTTACAAATGATTTAAATTTGATAGAACAAAATATTTTATCAGATTTAATGGTTTGGAAATGGCTCCTTAGAGAAAGAGATAATATTGCTGACATAAGAAGGCTTCTAAGAGATACAGACTATTCGTTGTGGAGTGAAGATAAAACGATGACCTCAAAAGCGAAACTCGCTGATATAGCAAGAGAAAAGGCATCTAAATCAATGAAACAATACGCTTGGTCTATTTATAATAAAAACATGAATCAAACATTTGGTTTGCCCAATTATGCGAGTATAAAATAGAGGTTTTATGAAGGACAAAATTGGGAATATCAAAGATGAAGCACTTATAGAATATTATAAAATGTTAATTGGTAGAGTTTATAAACTTATGCCAATGAAAGAAAATAATACAAATAAAAATAATTGGAAAAAAGAAAAAGATAAACTTGTTTTAGAACTTCATTCAGGTGAAAAATTGTTTAATGATTCTGGATTATATGTAGAAATTATTTATAAACTTCAATGCCTTGATGAATTAGAACATGTTCCATTTGATAAAAATTCTCCATTTAAAAAATGTATTGTTGAAACTATAGATGTCATCAAACAGCTATTGAAAAAGTTTGAGGAAAATTATGGGAAAGATAACCACAATTAATTCACAAACTAATTATAGGAATAATCTAAAAGTTGTACCTTTTGAAAAAACAATTTTAAACAATTATTTTAGTAAAATTGACCAAGTTTGGGAATATGCACCAGATGTTGAAATGGTTGAAATACAGAAAGAATTTGGGTCTGATGAATATTATCCTTATCAAATGAGAGTTGAAAGAGTTTTTAATGCAAAAACTCAAGATACTCGTAGTGATGATTGGAAAGAATTTCTGTCACCCGAACCAGACTTTGATTTACCCTATGGTTTATATTTAAGATGGAAAAATAATTATTGGATTGTATATAATAAAGAAAATCTTGATTATCCAACAAGAGGCGTAATATGTCGAAGATGTATTACTACATTTAATTGGGTTGATGAATGGGGAAACTTGAGAATATATCCTGTTGTTATTGGTAAACCAAAAGAAGCATCCGACTATGTAAACGTTCAGTTTACTAATCCCGGTGGCTTTAATGTGTTTTATATGCAACTTGACGAGCATAGTAAATATATACGTCCTAATGATATATTCATGATTGGAAATACTGGTTATTGGTCAAGCTATAAAGTTCAAGGTGGTGGTGTTGCAAATTATCTAAGAGAAGAAACTTTAAATTCCACCGAAACTGGTTTATTATCGTTAATTTGTTACATTTACGAAGGAAATGATGACACAGACAATCTTGAAATCGGTGTTTCTCAATATTATGAAAAAATTTTTACAATGGAATTAGACCAATATAATATAGAACAATATTCTGGATTTTCTATTGTTATACATCCAACGATTAAGAGAGGAATTGCAATAAAAAATGATGTAGCATTAATTTGGCAATCCGCTGATGAAAATGTCGCAACTGTTGATGGAGATGGGTTGATAACATTAATTAATAAAGGTGAAACGGATATAACATGTACTATGGAAAAAAATTCTTCTGTTTCACAAATCGTCCATATTATTAATCTTGGTCAAAAAGAAGAAGGACAAGATCAACCAGATGAACAATATGAAGCAAGAGTTTATCCTAATATCACAGAGATAAAACAAGGAACTTCTGAAACATATAATATTGAATATTATGTAAATGATAGTTTAAGTGTACCTCAAGATATTAAGATTGAATTAGATAGAAATGGTGTTCCAAAGAAGAATTTTACTTTTAAAACATCAAATAATAGTTTTACTATTACAAATAAATTAAAATATTTTGATTCTCCATTAAAAGTAAATATATATGTTGATAATATAACATTAAGTAAAGAATATTGGTTGGTTGGTGCATTATGAAATTAGATGAAGTAAATAATTATACTATAAATATCTTTCAGCAAATGCCAAATATTCCTCAAAATTGTTGCTATAAACTTATTAATGAGAATGAGATTGTTTGGAAACTTTTAAAATACAATACCAACGATGCATGGAAAATGCCAAATTTAACAAAAGAAGAAAAAATGGCATTAATATATCCCGGCACACCAGAATATGAAGAAGATTATAATGTCTACTTTGATACGGCGCAAGATGATGTTTACACCAAAGTAATGACAATGTTAAGAATTGTTGTGTATGAAGTAATACCAGACAATAGTGTTTATGGTGACATTTTAATGGGATTTGAAATTTTTTCTCACTATAAAACAAATACCATGTCTAATGGAACAACAAAAGTAGATGTTATAACTCAACAACTAATACAGGTTTTTAATGGACAATTTGTTGAAGGTGTTGGAACAATGATTTTTAATAAACAAAGGTCTGCGAGATGCAGAGCTTTTGAATCTGGTTTGAAACCTTATAAAGGAAAAATATTACTCTTTGCAAATAATTGTTTGAGTTAATATGAAAAATTTTGAATACAACGAAGCATTAGATTTTGAAAAACTTCCACAGGAATATAAAGGAATAAATTTCTATCCTTTGCTTATTTCAGAAGAAAACATCTTTAAAAAAGTGATGGAAACTATAGGAATACCTAAAAGATATATTAAAACAGAACCAATAATAATGAAAATGTCTTATTTAAAATTTCTATGCTTTATTCTGAAAAAAAAAGATGATATGATAGATATATTATCATATATTACAAAAACAGAAACAGAAAAAATTAAATTTGAAATATCGTTAAGAAAAGGCGCAAATGAAAATGATTTACGTTTTGAAGACATGAATATTTCTATATTTATAGATAATATTTCTTTTAATGAATATGATTTTGATATAATAAGAGAAATTATTTTACGACAAAATTATTATAGTACAGAATATATAGAAGAGTATGACCCTGAACTTGAAGAATTGTTAGAAATAAAGCAAAGAACTTTAGGTAAAGACAGTAGTTTTACTGATAAAAAATTTATTCTTTGTTCCTTGTTGAATAAACTACCAGAGGAGATAGCTAGTCTTTCATATTATCAATTCTATAAATTATATTATGTATCAACTATGAAAGTAAACACAGAAATATATCAAGGCTGGATATCTTCCGGTTTTATCTCCCTTGATAAAGGGAAAAATTTTACTACATATCTTGATCCCACACCTGATAGATCAGGAAGATATGATAGTATTAAAATGTCTAAAGAGGATTTTTTCAATAAGGTTGGAATGAGACCATCTTAAAATCCTATTAGCAATTAAAAGAACAAATTAATTAGAAAGGAAAATACATATGGAAAATTTTGTTGTTTCCGTTGCTCGTGCTATTTTGTTTGAACCGTCTACTAATGAGGTTCTTGCTTATGCTACTGCTCTTAGCGAATCCGCTTTTACTTTAGCGATGCAATCACAAGAAATTCGTGGTGGTATTGGGAATACATTAAAATACAACTACAAAAATACTCGTACTTTGAATATTTCATTGACAAATGTTGCATTTAGTAAATCTTTTTTGCCGTTGAATCTTGGTAAAATTAATGCAAATACTCCTATTAATATCGCTAACGAACAGTGTATTATTTTGTCCGATACAGGTACTGGTACTCTTGAGAAGGCACCGTTAGGCCCAGTTTCTTACGTTTATGCTAATGGTGCTATTGAGACTGTTCAGAATCCTACACATTCAACAGTTGTTGACCTCGGTACTTCTCATGCAAATGAAAAAATTACCGCTATTTATGATTATCAGGATACAATTGATAATCTCACCATTGATAGCTCTACTCCTCCGAGTATAGTTCGTTTAGTTATGAATGTTCAAATTAGAAGTAATGCAACTAATGGTGTTGTTGAATGGTTACAGTTAGATATTCCTTCCTTCCAGATTGATGGTAATTATGAACTTTCTATGACTGCTGATGGCGTTTCTAATGAAACTTTGACTGGTATGGCACTTTCTGTTACAGGACAACAGTGTACTGATGGTGATATTTATGGTTATATTAAATACGTTCCTGTGGCTGAAGCATCTTATTCTCTATCTGGTATTGCCGCAACTCCTTCTCCTCTTTCTTTGAAAGCTGGTGAAAGTGGTTCTATCAACGTCTATGGATTGAGAGGGTCTATGTATGCTCCTGCCATGATTGCAGATAAATGTACATATGAACTTGGCACTGGCTCTGACACAGATATTTCTGTTGATGAAAATGGTGTTGTTTCTGTTTCTACAGCAGCTACTGCTGGCGATTCTGGAACTGTTGTTGTTTCTTATGTATCTGGCGAAACATCTTATAGTGATACAATTATCGTTAACGTTGTTGAATAATGTGTAAATTTTTAAAAAAAGGAAACAAAGGGGAAGAAACAATTCCCCTTTGTTTTTTTACGAATAAAAAATGTCCATATGCTACATATTGTCAATATTTAAAAGATTTTAAATTACAATATAATTGGAAAAATTGTAGTTTATATTCTAACTATTGGAAAGGAAAAATAGTTATTCCTGAATCGTAGAGTGGATTTCCTTTATAATAACGGAGGATTTTATGACAATTGAAGTCATGACTTTAATAACGGGAATATCTGTATCATTAGGAATCATCTCTACAATCTTGAATTTAAGAAGAACAAATAGAGTTGATACTAAAAATACAATTATAGAAACAGCAAATTTGAATAATAAAATAGATAATGTTTTAATTGGAATTAGTGAATTAAAAGTCAAATTAAATACAATGGAAACAGACCAGAAGGATTCCAAAGAAAGAATTATTATTCTTGAACAAAAGGTCAAAACATTATCTGAAACAGTCAATAAAATGCAAGAACATATAGACATGAAATGAGGGAATGTGAAATTACTCGTTGATAACTTTCAAATTAAAGCATCTTACAAAGATGGCATTTTTTATGATAAAAAAAATGAAAAAATTGATGAATCTAAAATTCAAAAAATTATTTTAGATTTTAATGACTTCAAAGAAATTTTTCAACCAAAAGAAGAAGAAAAAAATAAAAAAAAGAAAATAAAGGATGAACAATAATAGTCTTGTTATGAGAAATAATAATTTATTATGCCCAACATGTGGACATCCATTAATTATAACAAAAATAGATGGTATGGAAACTTTATATTGTCAAAAATGTAAAGAAGAAATATATGAGGAAGACATCTATGAAAGTAGAAGAGAACAAACCTATAAAAATAATAATAGACGAAAATCTCTTGAATTCTTATTACAATAACTATTATTTTATTAAATACCCAAAAAGAAAAAAGAAACCAATAGAAAAACCAGTTTTTCCAACGTTAAACTCTTGGATGATATTAAAGAGAATGGCGATGAATAATTTAAAACAGAATTGGAAAGAGTTTGGAGAATGGATTATAAATTATTATGGGTACAAAAATTTAAACATAAAAGAGTGTTCCATTAGTTTTGAACACACTTTTAAAAATAAAAAAAGAAGAGACCCCGATAATTATATACCTAAATTTTTTTTAGATGCAATGGTTTCGAGTGGAATGATAATTGATGATTCAATGAATGTTATAAAACAATTGAATTTGATGTGTTTATATGGTAAGGAAGATAAAGTAGAGATAACTGTTTTTCCTTACCATTTTTTTTAAATAATATAAAAAGTAAAATTAAAAGAGGAAGTAAAATATGGCAAATAGTATTAATTTTCCAACATATGGTTTCGTAGATGACATTTTCGCTTTCAGTGAAGAAAATTGGCGTAAATTTTTTAAGCCTTTTGTTTATGATAGTGTACAAAGCGGACTAGAAACATCTGCTGGTAGTGGTATGACTGTAAATGTTTCCGCTGGCGAATGTCGCAGTGGCGCAGTAATGGGATTGTTAGATAATAATGTGACGCTTGATATTGCAAAAGGTCATAGTTCATATGCAAGAATTGATTCTATCGCTGTACAATATCAGTATGGTGAACCTTCAACTCTTTCTCTTGTTGTTGTTCAGGGTACTCCTGCTGCATCACCTGTTGCACCTACCTTGACTAAAAATTTTGATTCTCTGTGGCAAATGGAAATTGCACAGGTTGAAGTTCCTGCTAATGCAACCGCATCTTCACAACTCACTATTACCGACACAAGGGTGATGGTTGATATTAGTACAATTACAGAAGAAATGGCTTCTATTGAAAGGGACGTTGATGCTCTTGAATCTAATGTTCTTTCTATTACAACCAGTATTGATGCTCTGAATAGTGAAATTGATTCCATTACAACAGATGTTGCTTCTCTCAATAGTGATGTTGAAACAATTGAAGGACAAATTCTTTCCATTACTACTGATGTTGCTACTTTAAATACTGAAGTTCTGTCTATTACAACTGATATTGCTTCTATTGATGAAGAAATTGCTTCTATTACAAGTGATATTTCTTCTCTTGAATCCGAAGTTTTGTCCATTACAACTGATGTTGATAATCTTGAAAATGAGGTTCTCTCTATCACGACTGATATGAATGAAATGGCTGATGAAATTGCTTCTATCAGCTCTGATGTTGCTACTCTGAATACCGAAGTTGCTTCTATTACAAGTGATATTGATAATCTTGAAAGTGAAATTCTTTCTGCCACTACCAATATTTCGGCTATTACCACTGATATTGCTTCAATTAATACAGAAATTCTTTCTATTACAACCGATATTGCTGGTATAGATACTAAACTTGGTTCTCTTGATGATGAAATTCTTTCCATTACGACAGACATTGTTTCACTTTCTACTTCTAAACAGGATGTTCTTACTTTTGATTCAACTCCTACTGCGAGTTCAACAAATCCTGTAACATCTGGTGGTGTTAAGAGTGCTCTTGACCTTAAAGCTGACCTTGCTTCTCCTGAATTTAGTGGCGTTCCGACTGCTCCCACTGCCGCTGATGGCACAAATACCACACAAATTGCTACCACTGCATTTGTTCAGGCTGCTTTTAAAGCTAATGATGCAATGGTTTTCAAAGGTATTGTGAATTCCAATGCTGACCTTCCTGATGGTTCTACCGATGCAAAGAAATATCTCGCTGGTTGGACTTATAAAGTCGGTACTGCTGGAACTTATGTTGGACAGAAATGCGAAATTGGTGATATGATTATCGCCAACAAAGATTGGGAAGAAGGTGCTACTGCATCTGCCGATTGGGATATTATTCAGGCTAATATTGACGGTGCTGTCACTGGCCCTGCTTCTGCCACTGGCACACATGTTGCTATTTTCGATGGTAATTCTGGCAAAGTTATTGCTGATAGTGGATTTACTATTGAGAAATCTGTTCCCGCTGATGCTGAATTTACTGATACGACCTATACTGGTTCTGATGGTATTACGCTTACTGGTACAAACTTCACGAACTCTGGTGTGAGAGCTGTTGCTTCTGGTGATACTAATGGTACAATCAAAGTGAATACCAATGGTACTGAAGGTGAAGTTGCTGTTACTGGTTTGAAATCTGCTGCATATACTGAATCTTCTGATTATGCAACTGCCGACCATGTTCATGGCAATCTTAGCAATGGTGGTGCAATTACTTCTGATACTGCTGTTGCTGACGGAGATAAACTTGTTGTTACCGATGCTTCTGATTCTAATAAGATTATTCGCAGTGGTGTTGCTTTTGATGGTACTACAACTACAAAGGCCCTTACCCCTAAAGGAACATGGGAAGATTTCTCTGCACCGGATCATACACATGATGACAGGTATTATACTGAATCTGAAATTGATTCCGCTCTGGCTCTGAAGGCTAATTTGGATTCTCCTGCTTTAACTGGTACTCCTACTGCTCCTACTGCAACTAAGGGTACTGACACTACGCAGATTGCAACAACCGCTTTCGTTCAAGCTGGTCTTGCAGATAAACAGGATACTCTCACCTTTGATGATGCTCCTACTGCAAACTCTGACAACCCTGTTACTTCTGATGGCATCAAGACTGCAATTGATAATCTTGATGATTCTATTCAACATCTTATTTCTGACAATATTGAAACTTCTATGGTTGCGACAAAAGATTATGTCGCTGGCGATTTCTTGATTGTTGGTAGCTATCTCTATAAGGTAACTGCTGCTATTACTTCTGGTGGTGCAATTACTGTTGGAACTAATGTAGTGAAAACAACAATCGTAGAACAATTGATGAAGTCTAGATTCTTGAGAAGATACTAATTTTTGTATCAAGTATAAATTTTAGGCTCAATTTAATTGTAATAAATATAACCTTGCCCTTTAATGGCAAGGTTATATATTTATATAAAATAAAAGGAGAAATATGGCAACTAGTATAAATTTTCCAACTTATGGATTTATAAATGATACTCTTGCTTTAAATGAAGAAAACTGGCGTAAATTTTTTAAGCCTTTTGTTTACGATAGTGTTCAAAGTGGTTTAATTACAACCGCTGGAACTGGTATGACAGTTGATGTATCTGCTGGTGAATGTAGATGTGGTGCTGTCATGGGAATACTTGATGGTGCTATTACATTAGATGTTGACAATGGTAATACTACATATGATAGAATTGACTCCGTTGTAATTCAATATTCTTATGGTAATCCATCTACTCTTTCTGTAACCGTTAAAAAAGGTACTGCTTCAGCAAGTCCTGTAGCTCCAACATTAAGTAAAGTCTATAATACTTTATGGGAAATGGAAATTGCTCAAATTTTAGTTCCTTCTGGCGCAACTTCTTCTAGTTCTTTGACTATTACAGATAAACGTGTAATTTATGAATCTATTGAAGATGCTATTGATGATATTGTTATTTCTTCAAGCACAGAACCAACTTCACCAATGAATGAAATCTGGTTTAAAGATGAACCTGATGACGAATATACTGTTCCAACCGATGCGGAATTCACTGAATTAGAACAAGATGTTGCTGATTTAAAGAACTCAACTAATGATTTACAGAGCCAATTAAACAAAATCACAGAAAATCAAATCATCAGCTTTACTGATAAAACAGCTATAAATACAGCCGAAAACGCAACCCTCGGTAGAATAACAGATGCAGATACCAATTGTATTAAAATTCCTTGTTCACAAGGGGATGTATTTACTATTTCTGGTGAAGGTTGGGCATCATTAGCACTGTGGGCATTTTATGGACAAATAGAAGGCACAACATATCCAAGAATTAGTTGGTCAGGGACGAATGCAAAAGCAAATAATTTAATTTTAACTGCTCCACAAAACTCAGCGTTTTTTGTGATGAATGTTAAGCGTGCGCCGCAGACATATTCTGGATTTTGTTGTACTGGAACATATTTACAAGTTAGATTGAACAGCCTCGAATCTCCCGTGTCTTATGAGCGTACCGAATTCTTTTACAGAAATCATTCAGAAAATCTTTTCAATATTGATGATTATTCTATTGGTAGGCTGAAGTCTGATGGAACTATAGATGATACAGAATCGACATATTTTACTACGCATTATATTGATCTATATGGTATAAACGGGGATAAACTTGTTCCTGTGATGGGGTCATCCACTAATATTGGTGCTAGTGGTTGGGCCGCATATGATGAAACAAAAAAATTCCTTTCGGGAAGTAATTCATCATTTTCAACGCCGAGAACTATTCCAGACAGGACAAGATTCGTTCGCTTGTCTTATACACTGAGCGCAAAATTTAATTTTGCTGTTTATGTAAATAGCACAGGTGATGGGTCTGCTAACAAAATATATTTTGATAATTGGCAAATTGGACGCAACAATGTAAGCATTCAAGGATGGTATGCAGGGAAAAAAGCAGCTGCACTTGGTGACAGTATTACCGCAAATGCAAACATGAATGCAGAAGGAACTCATTCAGCGTGGAGAAAGTTTGTTGCAAACAAAATGATGTTTACAGACGAGATATATAACTGCGGAATTGGTGGAAGCAGAGTAAGCGGAACAGCGGATGACGCTATGTGGAAAGATGCAAGAATCAATGCCATTCCTATTGATTCAGATGTGGTCTTCTTCAATGGTGGCATGAACGATTGGGTTGGTAGTGTGTCTCTTGGCGATGAAGATTCTACCGACACAGCAACTTTTTATGGTGCGTTGAATACTATAGCTGAAAAACTCATTTCCAGAGTACCAAATGCAATTATTTTCTGGATGACAACGACATTTGGTATGTACCCCACTCCAACAAATTCGATTGATCTTTCAACATATGACTATGGCAGAGCAATAAAAAAGATTGCAGAAAAGCACGGATTCCCTTGCATTGACCTTCATGCGTTATGTGGGTGGAATCAATATAACGTTGGGACGTATGTAAACGAGGAAACATCTGGCGCGAACACGGTCTACATTCATCCAAACGAAAATGGTGGAAGAAAAATCACTACTGCAATTTGTTCTGTGCTTGAATCATACCAACCGTTGTAATGGACACTTTAAATCAGTTTGTTCTATTTAGAAATCAATTTTTACGATAAAAGCAAAGAATGGTGAATAAAACCATGCTTTTATTTTACCCTATATTTTTACGAGTAAATTTATCCTATAATATATGAAAAATATATTATAGGATAACTGTTTTATAGACATCATTTTGTTGTTAAATAAGGTGTTTTTGTTCAACTTTAATTTAGAATAATTATTTTAGGTTAAAGTTTTATTTTAAATATAAGGAGTTTAGATTATGCCAATAACAATAAAAACGGCAAATATGAAATATAAAAACTCTGAAGGCGAGTATGTTGGCGTAAACGCAATTAGTGATAATACAACTGCGGAACAACTTGCTCGTATTGAAGATAAAGGCGATGAAGTAATTGCGAGTATTCCTTCTGATTATACTGCTTTGGAAACACAAGTAAATAATATCGAAGGGATGATTGCTTCTGAATTTAATACAAGTACAGCCTATGCAATAGGCGATTTAGTCATTTATAATGACCATTATTATCGTTTTAAAACAGCGCATCCCGCTGGTGCGTGGAATGCTTCTCATGTAGATCAAACCACAGTTAGTGGTGAAATTATTAGCAACGTTACTGATTTAAAGAACTCAATAACTGCTATTGAACCATACATAAATCCTGAATACACATCGTTTTTTGATTGCGTAAATTTAATTAATGGATGGAATAATAAAATATACCATTACAAACTTTCGTCAAATGCTGTTGCTGTCGATTTAACCAAATCAAGTATTATTGTAAATGTAAAACCAAGCACAACATATTTCTTCTACGCACCTAACATGGATTTAAGTGGATATTATGTCTTCAACAAAGATACCGTTGATGTTGGAGATACACCAACAGAAACATTGATCACAAATACTCCTTTTACATATAATAATGGTAATGTTAAGAGATTTACGACAGCTTCTGATACCAAATCAATTATGATTCTTTTTTATAATGGAGATTATCCAGAAAGCGACGTAAAGAATATTCGTCTTGTTGAAGTATGGTACGATACTTTTACCCCGAAGATTAAAAGCCAATTATTGCCAGATATGAGCATCAGGGAAATTGAACCGAAGTATACGAACTTTTTCAATGATGTAAATTATTTCAATGCATCAAAGGCGATATATTATGATAATACGTTTCTTTCCACACAAGGGTATGTGTCAATAATGGAAAACACGAATAGTCTTTGCGTAGAAGTAAATCCGAATACAACATATTATTTCCATGCGGGATATATGAATCGTAATATTGTTGCCGGAAATGAAAATAATTCTTTCGTAAAAGGTTCACATTATGAACTTCTTACAACTTCACATACAGCAGATTATATTAGCTTTACAACAAGCAGTACAACAAGATACGCTTTTATATATTTCTATAACGGAACATATAATTACGCAACAGATAAAGCTAATATCACTCTGAATGCAGAGAGATATGCAGATGGCAACGCTCCGAAAATAAAAGATGCATATATACCGGAGCCTGATTCAGTAAAATCACTAAAAGAAGGATTTTCTCGTATTGACCATCCTTGCGATAATATAGTGGCAGAACTAATATATAATCAAGATGGCAGATACAATACTGATAACACTTATACATCAAACGCAGATTCTTGGACTAAATGGGGATATACGGATATGATCCCGTGCGAAGAAGGGAGAACCTATTATATAAATCTTAATGTGGGATTGTATCTAAATTTTTATAATACAAATAAAGAATTTATAAGTGGATATGACGCCAAATGGAAAGAAGCCCCTGTTGGTGCAAAATATATTCGGATATCTTGCCCTCAAAATTATCAACCTGAGACTCGTCTTACAGTTGATACATTCTACAGAAACTATCTTGATTACAAAGTAGATATTGACGGTAAAACAGAAAAAGGGAAAGAAGATATTGTAATTACAGAATTTTCCCATCCAACATATACACCGATAACTTACAATCCGCAGACAGCAATAAAGCTAAAAGTCGGAACTTTTAATATCGGACATTTCAATTATGGTTCTTCCGACTACTTTGGAATCAGAACCAATGAATACGATGTTAAGCTACATAATTGGCGAGAGTTTTTCTGTAAGATGCAGTTTGACATTTTTAATATTAATGAATATGTCCCATATATTGATTATCTTGCAATAGCAGATCAATTAACAGGAACAAAACTTACAACATCATATGTTTTGAAACCTCAATTTATGTATTTTGATAGCACTATGGATACTGCAAGAAAAGATGCGGTTCTTACAAGTAAGTATCCAATATCAGACGCATCAGAATATATATTACAAGGCACTGCTGGAAAAACAACAGGATATTGTAAATACCATAAAGTAACAATTGATGAAAATCATATTATTGGTGTCTATGGCATACAAATGCCATATAGATCGGCTTCTGGTCAGGCAGAAGATTCTGAAGAATCCATAGCAAACAGAGAAGCAATCCTCGATTCGCTTTCTACGGTAATTGCTAACCATAATGATACTTATAAAATTATTATGGGAGATATGAATACAGCTTCGGATGACGATTTTCCGAATCTCTTGTCTTTCTGTTCTAATAATAATCTTGTACCATGTAATGGCGGTTTCCTTGATTGGATGAGAACATACAACAACCATAATATTTGTGTAGATAATATTCTTGTTTCCAATAATATACATATATGTGATTTTAATTCGCATATCGAATGGTATTATGGTTTGTCATCGGATCATTTGGCGGTGTCAGCAGAAATTATATTGCCCTAAAGGACACTTTAAATCAGAAAAATGTCATTAAATACACATAAATAACAGTAAAAACGTTTTTTAAATACAAAAAAATGACAAAAAATTGATTTATTTAAGTGAAAAAATATTAAAAAATATAGAAATA
>Ga0247611_10002511_pt1 | contig 29395 bp, 18 predicted proteins | sample 177DNAGHGhighgp2_FD_192422 | JGI IMG/M metagenome (GOLD analysis project Ga0247611, IMG submission 192422) | Sheep rumen microbial communities from Palmerston North, Manawatu-Wanganui, New Zealand - 1770 DNA GHGhigh gp2 | ecosystem: Host-associated > Mammals > Digestive system > Stomach > Rumen... | reverse complement strand
ACCATCGCAATGCACCTGCATCGCGATGGTGCAATGTGGTCTATTGGGCCTTGTGGATTGCTGGATGTGGCCTGTTCATGTTGATGAACCTCTACACCACTATCAAGGAGGACGACATCTTCCATTCAACGATCGGAGGTGGCTCTATGCAGCCCATCAATAGCCTGTTGGATGTGCTGCGTTCATGGGTGTCCTATTACCAGTATGATGCTCGCATGGCCAATGTCATCTCTTTTACCTTCAATGGCATCTTGGGAAAAGCGGTCTTTAACGTGTGCAATGTGCTGGTGTTTGGTGTGATGGCCCATTTGCTGAGTCGCATGGCGACTGGCCGCAACTCTGTCATGGCTCTGGTTGTTCTGCTCACCTACATGGTCACGGCCATGCCTGTGCCGGGCGAGACAATGTTGTGGGAGACAGGTAGTTTCAACTACTTGTGGAATATGACGGCTTCGATGCTGCTGGTGGCCTATCTGCTGTGGCATCGCAATGCCCAGCCTGCATGGTGGCAATGTGTGCTGCTGGTGGTGGTATCGATGTTTGTGGGTGGAATTAACGAGGGGACAACCTTCGGCATGTTTGGTGGACTGGTCATGTATTATGTATTCAACCGCGACAAGGTCGATTGTGCGGTGCTTGCCGTCATGATGGGCTATCTGCTGGGCGTGCTCTTGCTGATCACCTGCCCTGGGGCATGGGACCGCGCATCGCTCGAGGTGTCACACCAGTCGGGAACCTTGGCGTTGCTCGTGGAGCGTTGTCGGCTGCTTGTTGGCAAGTCGCTGGCCTATGTCTCACCGCTTGTCGCTTTGCTTGTGCTGCTGGCAGCATGCATCAAGTGGGGCTTCAGGAAGACATTTGCTGCCTCTCCGTGGACCTGGGTGTTCCTGGTGCAACTGGCATTTGTTTTTGTTGTGGGAAAGGATCAGCCCAGGCTGTTTTTCCCGGTCTCGATGTCGGCCCTCATTATTGTTGTGATGGCAGTAGCCATCATCGGCAGGTATTTGCGTTGGCTGCCCCTTGTCGTCATTGTCGTGGGACTATCCATCTGTGTCAAGTATTATCCGGGAAATCTCGATACGATGAGGCGCTATCAGACGTTCTTCAATCGGGTGGATCAAGACATCAGGCAGGTGGCTGGACCTCAAGTTATCCTCGAGCAACGCATCTTTGGTGACTATAGCCGTTTCATCAAGTATTTCAATTTCGAGTCTTGGAATTTTCTCATCCGTGAGGAGACATTGTGCCGTTACTATGGCAAGGAAAACATCCAGTTTGTCCCACAGGGTATTTATCATCGCTATCATGACGGCACTTTGCTGGATAGTGTGGGCAGCATGCCATTCAAGGCCATCCCTGGCAGCAATGTCGAGGCTGTGTTGGCTCCATCTGGCGGAGAATTCATGGCGGTGGCAATGAGATTGGACGCCACTGCTTGCTCCTATCAGTTTGCTTTGGCCTACAAGGACGACGGCTCTCCCTTGTTGCCGGTCAGCTATTTTCCCTTGCTCTATCACGGCAAGGAAATCATCCTGTTCCCGCTTGTTGGCAACGAGGTGGACCGACTCGAGTTTTCACCCTATGCTTTAGATGGTGAAACGATCACCCTGCAGCGCACAGCACCCAATCCGGCCTGGCTTCAACAGCCCGACATTTGAGTGGCGACTGCCTAATGGGCGATAATGGCGGCGGCGAATTTTCATTTTTTTGGCAAAAAAATTGCGTGATTGTGCCAAATGCTGTAATTTCGTCACCACGATAACAACAATTCTACGATAAAAACAATAAAAACTCAACACTATGAACGACGTGAAATTCTATCTCGACGCAGCCGAGAAAAAGATGCAAGAGGCTGTCGATTTCCTGGACGACACCCTGGCACACATCCGTGCTGGTAAGGCCAATGTGAAGATACTCGACGGCATCCGCGTGAACTACTATGGCAGCCCAGTGCCCATCGATAACGTGGCCAACGTGAGTACCCCCGACCAGCGCACCATCGCTATCATGCCATGGGAGCGCAACATGATCGGTACCATCGAGAAAGCCATTATCGACAGCAACGTGGGCATCATGCCTATCAATAATGGTGAGGTGATTCGCCTCAATATCCCGCCGTTGACCGAGGAGCGCCGCAAACTCCTGGTTAAGGACTCCAAGGCCGAGAGTGAGAAGGCTCGCGTGAGCATCCGCAACGCTCGTCGCGAGGCTATCGAGGGACTCAAGAAGGCCGTCAAGGATGGCATGAGTGAGGATGTCAGCAAGGATGGCGAGGAAAAGGTGCAGAAGATCCATGACAAGTTCATGAAGAAGATCGATGAGCTTTTTGCCGCCAAGGAGAAAGAGATTTTGACGGTATAGTTAACGATTTTTAACTATTCCGCCCCTACTACATACATGTAGAAATGACGATGTTGCGGTGGCATAACTGGCTGCAACATCGTTTTTTAGGAGGTGGAATACATTGAGGTGAATTTCTGTTAGATAGGAGTATATGAAGTGCTCTGATTTCTCGTGTGTGAATGTTTCCAGCAGCAAGCACGATATTGCCTACTGGGTGTTGCTCGCGGTTGCTTGTGGCGTGTTCTTCTGGATGAACCTGCTCACGACATTCAAGGATGACGACATGCTGCACTCGCTGGTTATTGGCGAACTGTCGCATGTGGAGACTCTCTCAGACCTATTGCGCTCCTATTATAACAAGTACTTTATCTTGAACGGCCGCTCGTCCGACATGGTGGCCGAACTGTTTTGTGCTTTTCTCGGTAAGCCGCTCTTCAATGTGTGTAACACGCTGGTGTTTGTGCTCATGGTGCATGTGGTGAGCCTGCTGTCAACGGGCGGGCGTTCGCTGTTAGCCCAAGCGTTGACCTATTGTTGCGTGTGCACTTGTTTTCCAGTCCCGGGCGAGACAATGCTTTGGCTGGCAGGTAGCTGCAATTACTTGTGGACCATTACTGCCTCGCTGTGGCTGGTGTATTACCTATTGCATCATAACAGCAGCAGCCATCTGGGATGGTTCAAAGGCTCATTGCTGTTTGTCGGAGCTTTCATTGCCGGTGCGGGCAACGAGGCGACATCGTTTGCCTTTGTGGCTGCGATGTTTCTGTATTACCTGTTCAACCGCAACAGGATTGACCGGATTGTGATTCTGGTGTTTATTGGATATGCGCTCGGCGTCTGCATGATTTTGGGGTCGCCTGCCGCGTGGCGGCGCGTGACTGCCGATGTGGTTACTAATCGCTCTTTCCTGCAACTTGTGGACTATCGCATTCATGTGATGGGTGTTCACATGTTCCACTTCGTGACGATGACGGCATCGGTGGTACTTCTGGTGATCATGATTTTCTATAAGGGCATGAAGTGTGTTGTGGCCAACATGTGGCTTTATCTTCTGCTTTGCTCATTCTTTGTCATGATTGTATTGGGCCTTGACGAGCAACGTCCCTACGCACCATTGGCGTCAGTGACACTCATTGTCACGATTAATGCCGCCGATATGGTATTGAAGCGCCTTGTCGCTTTGCGGCTTTTGGTCATTGTTGCCGGCCTCGCATTATCGTCATGGTTGTGTGTTACTGCTCTGCGAGTATTGCAGGAATACAAGGCCTATTCCGATCAGTTGAGACATGAGGTCATGGCATCATCAAGGCAGGCTGTATTGCATCCGCGATGGTTCACGCACCATAACCGTTTTGTCTATGCCTTGCAATTCTCTTCCAATGACTTTTTCACCAATCAGTTCATCTGGCGATACTACTACGATAAGGAAAATGTGCAGTTTGTCCCTGACTCGGTGTACAACCGCTTCCACGAGGGACGTCTGTTGGATGGTGGAGTCAGCATGCCTTTCAATGGTGACCATGATGGTTTGGTGGACGAGTTGCTGGCTTTCCCCGACCAGGATTATATGACCGTGAAACTCAATCTTGATACAGTGCCGTGTGTCTATCAGGTGGGGCGTTCTTTCTATAAGTCCTACGAGGCATTAACCAAGCAACAGCGTTCCAGCCTCATCCAGATGGGTGAGGGTTTGTCTTGCAGCTTATTTTGCTATTACCCCTTGCGTTACAAGAACGATGTGTTTTTTGTCCTTCCGGTGCCTCACGATAACGACACTTGCCTGCTGGTGGTGCTCAATCAAGAGGGTAGCGATGAACTGCGTTTGTCCCGCACAGCCCCCAATCCGCCACAGGTCAAGGTAAAACAGGATTAATCTATTGGATGGTATGGAGAAGTCTCGCTATAGTATTCTTTCACTGTCTCACAGGTGGCATGACGCGGTCTACTGGTTGCTGTTGCTTGCGGCATGTCTCGTGTTCTATTGGATGAACTGCTTGACTCCGTTCAAGGAGGACGACATGCTGCACTCTCTTGTGATTGGGGAGTTGACGCATGTGCAATCGTTGGACGACTTGATGCGATCCTATGTCAACAAGTTCTTGATCACCAACGGTCGCACATCCGACATGGTGGCCGAACTCTTCTGTGGCCTGTTGGGCAAGCCGTTATTCAACGTGCTCAACACGGTGATGTTTGGCTTGCTGGCTCACATGGTGAGCCTGTTGTCAACGGGGAGACGTTCTCTACTGGCCCAAGCGATGCTCTATGGCTGCATTGGCACCTGTTATCCTGTGCCTGGCGAGACCATGTTGTGGCTTGCTGGCAGTTGCAACTACTTGTGGACCATTACTGGCACATTGATGGTGTTGTATTACCTGGTGCATCATCGTGACACCTGTCCAGGCTGGCCCAAGGCCATCTTGATCCTGCTGGGGGCAATGATTGCGGGCGCTGGTAACGAGTCGGTGTCTTTTGGCTTCTTGGGAGGCATGGGAGTTTACTATGCGGTGAACCGCTCTCGCATCGATCGCACGGTTGTTATCACTATGTTGGGCTATCTGTTGGGTGTGCTACTCATCATGGCATCGCCGGCTGCATGGGAGAGGGCCTCGGATGGCGGTATTGCCGTTGACATGCCCTTGTTGCAATTGTTGACGAGTCGTTGCTACATTGTGGGCAGCAAGATGGTGACGTTTATCACTCCTGTCATTGCGTGTCTCGTGGGTGTCATCACTCTTTTTGGCAAGGGAATCAAGTCTCTTGCAGCAAGTGTTTGGCCCTATCTGATGGTCTTCTTGATGATGGTGATGTTGGTATTTGGCATGAACCCCGATCGCCCCTATGCCGGATGGGTGACGGTCTGTCTCATCATCACGGTGATGGCGGTCGACGTGTCGTTGCGACGGCTGCCGTTGTTGCGTGCGGCAATTGTTGTCGCTGGCTTGGCTTTGAGCTCGTTGACCTTTGCTCGTGGCATTCAAGCCTTGAGTGCCTATCGAGTGATTGACCAGTCGGTGGTCGGTGAGATTCGCAACGCTCCGTCGCAGGTTGTCCTGCGCGAGAATCCTTACAAGGGGTACAACCGTTTTGTTTACCCGTTGCCCATGAAGTCCGATGCCTATTTTCCCAATGAGTACACCTGGCGTGCCTACTTTGACAAGGAGAACATTCAGTTCGTGTCGGATTCGGTCTATCAACGATACCACACGGGGCGGTTGCTGGATGGCGCGGTCGACATGCCCTTCAGCAGCAATCGACCTGCTCTCACTGGCAAGGTGATGGCCTTCCCCAATCAGGACTACATGGTTTTGCCCCTTCATCTCGATACCATCCCTACTGCCTATCAGGTCGGGATGGCCTACTGGAGCGACCCATCTCAAGCCATCACAGCCGACGAGCACGAATATCGCCGCCGGCATGCGCTCATGACCAACGGCAACCCCATCGGGTACTATCCCTTGCGCTATGAGGGTCAAGTGATGATGGTGTTGCCACTGGTGAGCAATCGGGTTGATAGCATGCTGTTGTTGCTCGATTATGCGGGCAACGAGACATTGACTCTGTACAGGGATGGGCTGAATGACAATTGTGTAGCGCGTGAATGATGATTAACCCGAAACAAGATATGGAAACACGTCATCAAAATATCAAGGACTATTCTCGCAGGCATGATCTGGCCTATTGGGGCCTGATGGTCGTTGCGTGTGTGGTGTTCTATGTGCTCAACCTGTGGACCTCTTTCAAGGAGGACGACATGGAGTTTTCACTGCTGCGGAATGCTGGCTTGGCGGAATTCTTGAGAGCTCAGTATGATCACTTCATGACCTCTAACGGTCGATGTGCCGACTTTTTTGCGATGTTGTTTTGTGCCTTCTTGGGCAAGGCGACATTCAACGTGGTCAACACACTGGTCTTTGCATTGATGGCCCATCTGGTGAGCTTGTTGAGCACTGGACGCCGGTCGGTGTTGGCCTTGGCCTTGTTTGTGGCCTGCGTCGGGGTGTGTTATCCGGTGCCCGGGCAGACGATGCTGATGGTGGCTGGCAGTTGCAACTACATGTGGGGAATTACGGCTTCGTTGCTATTGGTTGATGTACTGCGGCGGGTGAAGGGCCGCCCATTGGGGACTGTCAAGACATTGTTGTTGATGGCTCTGGCCTTTGTCGCTGGTGATTTCAACGAGGCCACTTCATTTGGTTTCTTGTGTGGATTGGTGATTTATTATGCGCTAAATCGTGACCAACTGGATCGCAATGCCAAGTTGGCATTGTTGGCCTATTTTGCAGGACTTGTGTGCATCATCGCTTCTCCTGCTGCATGGGGAAGATTGAGCATGGGTGGAAGCGGTGGTGTCGCAATTAGTGCGAGTGTGCGGGAACTGCTGGTGAGCCGTTGCTACATCTTTGGCAAGATGATGCTGCGCTCCATGGTTCCAGTTGTGGCTATCATCGTTGGCGCAGTGGCGTTATTGAGCAAGAATGGCACCTCGGTCAAGCGTTGTCCCTGGGGCTATATAATGTTGTGCCAGATGTTTATGATGTTTGCCCTGGGGTACTTGTATGACCGCGCCTATGCTCCATTGACCACTATGGCGTTGATAATCGTGATAATGGCTGTGGATAGACTGCTCATGTCATGGGACAAGGACGACTGGGGACGGCTTGTGGTGATTGTGTTGTGTGTAGCGTTGAGTGGTGTGGCTTTTGGGCATGCCTTCAAGGTGTTGTCAAGCCTCAAGGCCTTTGAGGATGCTATCGACCATGATATTAAGGCGGCGCCACGTCAGGCAATCCTGCATGAGTATCGTTTTAATGGATACAGCCGCTTTGCGACGCCATTGTGCTATGTGTCGGCCAGTTACTTTAATCGTGAGTCGACCTATTGCGCCTATTACGACAAGGACAATGTGCAGTTTGTTTCGGACTCAGTCTATGAGCGTTACCATTCGGGTCGTTTGCTTGATGGTGCGCAGGTGGTTCCGCTCGTGAGCGATCGTCCTGAGATTGCTGACACTGTGCTGAGTTTCCCCAATCAGGATTACATGATTGTGCTTGTCAATGCCGACACGCTCAAGCCATCTCCACAGTTTGCACATTACTACTTGTATCAGTCCGACACCGCACTCACCGAGCAGGATCGGCGGTACCGTGAGCGTTATGGCTTGGAGACGGCGTTCACGCCACACTCCTACTATCCGCTCTATTTTGAAGGCAGGCAACTGTTGGTGCTCCCTCTCATCGATGATGTCACATCTCGTATTGTCCTGCAGTTGGACTATGATGGCACATTGGGTAACATGACGTTGAGCCGACCTGTGTCTGAGGGCGTTCCAGATGACAAATGACAATGAACAGCAAGAGCCTTCATATCGTTTCGTCAATTATGACTTCAAAGCGGTGGCATGATGCTGCCTATTGGGGGGCGCTGGCACTGGCGTGTTCAGCGTTCATGGTAATGAATGTCTTCACCACGCTCAAGGAAGATGACCTGGGCTTTGCGCTGGTCGATGGTGAGTGGTCGCCCATCGGCACGCTTGCCGACGTGCTGCGCTCGATGCGCAATCACTATGTGGGGACCAATGGTCGCACGGCCGACGTGCTTGCGCTGCTCTTCGGTAGTCTTTGGGGCAAAACGGCCTTCAATGTGTGCAACACGATAGTGTTTGGCCTGTTGTGCCATATCTTGAGCCTGTTGAGCACTGGCCGCCGTTCCTTGACGGCAATTGTGGCTTTTGTCACATGCGTGGGCACATGTTATCCAGTGCCAGGCGAGACAATGTTGTGGCTCTCGGGCAGCTGTAACTACATGTGGGCAATCACGGCATCGCTGTTGCTGGTCTGGTGCTTGCGGCATCATCGCCTACGGGCAGGGTGGGGCAGGTGCATTGCCTTGGGGCTGGGAGCAGTGATAGCCGGCAGTTTCAATGAGGCTACGTCATTAGGCTTTCTGGCAGGTTTGTGCCTGTACTATGCAGTTAATCGCCGCCAGTTCGACCGCACGGTGACCGTCACGTTGATGGGCTATCTGTTGGGTGTGCTGGTCATTATTTGTTGCCCGGCTGCATGGCAGCGGGCTGCTCATGGCGGCATTGTGACCAATTTGGGCTTGGAGGAATTGCTTTCTTCCCGTTGTCTCATTCTGTGGGAGCGATTGTGGCACTTTGTCGTGCCTGTCATGGCTATGGCCCTTGGAGTTGTGGCATTGTGCAAGTCATCATGGCGCCAGGCGGCGTCGCGCAGTGTATGGAGCTATATCTTTGTGGCTTTGCTGCTGTTGATGTTTGCCCTGGGATTGATGCACGAGCGGGCCTATTCACCATTGTGGACGGTCTCGTTAGTTATCGTGTTGTATGTCATCGACAGGTTACTCATGTCATTGCGCTGGCTACGTTGGTCTCTCGTGGTTATGGGGCTATTGCTGTCGGCTTTTACATGGGGGCGTGGAATCGTGATGTTGAGGAATTATAAGGCTTTTGATGATGGGATTGTCGCCCAGATTGTCGCGTCGCCCAGTCAAGCCGTCTTGCGCGCATGCCAGTTTGAGGGCTATAGCCGTTTCATTAAACTCATGAATTACAATTCGCTCAACTTTTTTGCCAGCGAGGTCATCTATAGTGGCTACTATGGCAAGGAAAATGTGCAGTTTGTGCCTGATTCCGTCTATGAGCGTTATCACTCGGGGAGGCTCCTTGACGGGGCAACCAAGATACCCGTCGGTACCGACCGGCCCGATGTGGTCGATTCGGTTATGGACGTTCATGGACAATACTATATGGCAGTGATGTTGCACTGCGACACGTTACCCCACTCGTTCCAGACGGCTCGCTATTACCTCTCATCGTCCTCTCAGGGCATGACCAGTACCGAGCGGAAACGCCGAGAGGATTATGGCCTCGTCACCAGTTATAATCCATGTGGGTTTATCCCGTTGCACTATGAGGGGCGATATCTGCTCATCATGCCATCCATGACGGCTCACACCTCGCATGTGGAGTTCCCTGTGGCATTGGGCTATGATGCACCCTTGGTTACACTTTTCCCATAGCGCATCAACAGCAGTTCATACTGTTTCCAGTGGTTGCGGGAGATCACCTCGAGTATCAATCCGCCCACCCACAGCATCATGGCCAGCATAGCGATGAAACCGCTGACAATCAAGGTGGGGAAACGGGGCACCAGGCCTGTCTTGAAGTACTCGATGAGCACCGGGATGACAAGTAACAGGGAAAGCAGGAGCAGCAAGCCGGCGAGGATGCTGAAGCAACGCAGGGGGCGATGCTCACCGAACAATGCTATTGCAGTCTTGATGGCGCGGTAGCCGTCGCCAAAGGTGCTCAATTTGGAATGGCTGCCGTTGGGTCGTTCACGATAGTTGACCTCGATCGCATCTACCTTGAAGCTGTGTTCCAGCGCATGGACGGTCATCTCGGTCTCGACCTCAAATCCCTGCGAGCGCAACGGGAAATTCTTGACAAAACGTCGGCTCAAGGCTCGATAGCCTGTGAGAATGTCGCGCATGTCGCTACGGCACATCCAGTTGATGAGACTGCGCATCAGTCGGTTTCCAAAATTATGGAATTTGCGCTGATTGACATTGAAATAGGTCGACGATAGCCTGTCGCCGATCACCATATCACAGCCATCATTCAACACTTTCTCGCACATGGCTGCAGCGCAGTCAGCGGGGTAAGTCGTGTCACCGTCGACCATTAGGTAGCATTCGGCTTCCACGGCATTAAAGAGGGTGCGCAGCATGTTTCCCTTGCCTTGACGAGAGTCACTGACGACCGTGGCTCCTGCCTCTTGTGCCACTTGGGCAGTGCCGTCGTGTGAGTTGTTGTCGCCCACTATGATAGCGGCCTCAGGCAGTGCAACGGCAAATTCACGCACGACTTGACCGATGGTGGACGCTTCATTGTAACAAGGAATGATCACTGCAATCTGTTTCATTGTTTAGAAGAAGGTTTTATGGTGATACTGTGATGGACAAATAGCAGCACTCCGATGACCACTACGACAAAGGTGCGCCATGTGAAGTGCAGGTGATGCCAAGTGTGCTCTAACAGGACAAAGGTCCATACGCAGCTCGACATCGCCACCAGCAGCATCCAGCTGTTTTGGCACAATGCCTGCCATGACTTGCGCATTGGAATCACTATTGCTGCCGTCACTGCAACGACTGCTGCCCAGGCGATGCCTGACATGCGCAGGCACCACAGCATGTAATCGTGTTCGTTGTGGCCCACAGTGCGTTGGGTTACAGCACTCATGGCATCCTGGATGGCGGCATGTCCAGTGATGGCCATGGCAAGAAACCATTTGGTTGCCCATAGTGTGGCATATCCTGCAACCCATGCCAGAGCCAGCCACACAACAGTGCGGCATGGATGCTTGGGCTTGAACTTGAGGTTATAGACCGTCATGGGAACTGCCATTGCAATCATGGGCGTGGTGAGCAGGTCAAAAAATGCTGTGACTGCTCCGATGACAAAAAACAAAGTCAACGTGTTCTCCCATCGGCATGTGGCACGGGACCATAGCAGTATGAGCAGTGATGCCCCGAGTGCGATGAAGAAGGTGGGCACATAGTTCATGCACAGGGGGACACTGGGAATGATCACGGCGGCGAGGCTCATGGTCACTATCAGCGTGTCGATATGTCCCACGTGCCGCCACATCACTACAGCGAGCAGCAGAAGCATTACTGACAATAACAAGATGTTGAGCAGCCTGATGCCGTTCACTGTAGTGACGCATAACAATGGCCTGATGATAATCTGGTTGCCATGCCAGTAGCGGCTGTAGACGACAGGCTGTAACGTCCCGTCAGGCGGTGAATTCAGCATCAGATGAGCACCAGCGACTGGCGAACCGTCCTTGGCTGGAAAAATGGCATTCATGGACGCTGACAGTGGATGACTGCTGTCGGCGCAATAAGAGATGCCAAGAATCAGGCAGTCGCTGAAGGTCCCTAACTTGAAGGGTTCCAATAGCCCCAGTCGGGCCGTAAATATGGGGCCGTTGTCGGCAACCTGGGCTACCGATAGCCGCACATGGTCCTCGATAGCGCTGCGTGGGATGCTGAATGCAGCAGTCAAGGTTCCGGTGAAGAGTATCACCAGTAGCATGTAACTTATCAATATGCGTGCCGTCAGTCTCATCTTTATCTACCTGCAAATGTACAACTATTTCTGGGTTCCCGTTTAACTTGAAAGCCAAAACTGAGCGAGTTTCACCGATACCGATGCTGTCGTGTGCCATTTTTTGGCAAAATTGTTGTGACTGGGTGTTGAATGTTTAAATCAAAAGGTTTAATTTTGCCATTTGTATAGAATCAACCGAAATGACTACAATGAAAAGAATGACCAAAATTTCGTTATTGCTGCTGGTGGGATGGCTGTCGCTCACGTCGATGACAACGCTCAACGCATGCAGCAACCGGGTGAGCGGTAACACAACGGCGTCAACTCCAGCCGTCAAGGGACAGCAGCCGTCACAGGTATCAGCTCAAGGAGAAGTGATCATGGGTGCGGCACGCACCAGCGAATATGTGCCCCTGTTGAAGGGCAAGCGTGTGGCCCTGCTCAGCAACCAGACGGGCATGGTGGGCGACAAGCACACGCTGGACTTGATGCTGGATTGTGGCTTGAACGTGGTGACGATTTTCTCGCCCGAGCATGGTTTTCGTGGCAAGGCCGATGCCGGTGAGCATGTGTCGAGCAGTGTGGACGAGAAGACAGGAATCCCCATTGCGTCGCTCTATGATGGTAAGTCTCCCATGCCCTCACGCGAGGTGATGGATGGCATTGACGTGATTGTCACCGATATCCAGGATGTGGGACTCAGATTCTACACCTACTATGTGACGATGATCAACCTGATGGACGCTGCGGTGACCTATGGCAAGCAGTTTGTGGTATTTGACCGTCCTAATCCTAATGGCATGTATGTTGATGGCCCTATTCTGGACATGACACTCAAGTCGGGTGTCGGTCGCTTGCCCATCCCCACAGTACATGGCATGACGCTGGGTGAACTGGCACAGATGGCCAACGGCGAGGGTTGGCTCAAGGATAGCCGCAAGTGTGATCTCACGGTCATCAAGTGCCAGAATTATACTCACCAGACGCGTTACGTCCTGCCTATCGCTCCAAGCCCCAACCTGCCCAACATGCTTGCCATCTACCTCTATCCCTCAATGTGCTATTTCGAGGGCACGACGGTGAGCTTGGGTCGTGGAACCGACTGGCCTTTTCAAGTCTATGGACACCCCGACATGACGGGCTATAGCTTTGAGTTCACGCCCACCAGTCGCTTTGGTGCCAAGACCCCGCCGCAGATGGACAAACTGTGTCATGGTGTGGACCTGCACAACCTTGATTCCGAGGCTGTCATTGCTAAGGGCATCAACCTGGAATATATCATTGATGCCTACCGCAACCTGACCAAGAACGGTCACCAGTTTTACCTGAAGAGTAACTTCTTTGACCTGTTAATGGGTACCACTGCTGTGCGCGAGATGATTGCCGAGGGCAAGAGCGCTGCCGAAATCAAGGCCACCTGGCAGGCCGATGTGGATCTTTTCAAGGTCCAGCGTCGCCCTTACCTCCTCTATCCTGAGTGATCTTTAGGATTGTTTTTTTACTTTTATCTCTTAAGTTTTATTTCTTAACTCTTATCCAAATTATGACTCCCTGGATTGTTCTTGCCACTATCGTTGGCTATTTTATCCTGTTGTTTATCATCTCGTGGGCTGCTTCACGCAAGAGCGACACGACTACCGCTTTGAGCGGTGGACGGCAGGCTCCATGGTTTATTGTCGCTATTGCCATGCTGGGAGCGCCCATTTCGGGCGTGACTTTCATCTCGGTTCCCGGTATGGTGGTAACCAAGGGCTTCAGCTACTTGCAGATGGCCTTGGGCTTCATCGTTGGCTACTTTGTTATTGCCTATGTGCTCATTCCGCTTTTCTACAAGCGTAACCTGGTTTCTATCTATGGCTACCTGGAGCAGCGATTTGGCGGCAACACCCACAAGAGCGGTGCCTGGTTCTTCTTCATCAGCAAGATGCTGGGAGCTGCTGTTCGTTTCTATGTCGTGTGCGTGACCTTGCAGTTACTGGTGTTCTCGCCACTGAATATCCCCTTTGTCATCAATGTCATCGTCACCATTGCTCTCATCTTCTTGTACACGTTGCAGGGTGGTGTGAAGACCGTCATCTGGACCGACACGTTGAAGAGTTTCTGCCTCATCCTGTCAGTGGTGTTGAGCATCTACTTCGTCGCCAAGGGGTTGGGCTACGACTTGGCAGGCTTGTGCCAGGCAGTGGCGGGTGACGACTCATCGAGGGTATTTTTCTTTGACAATCCCAAGGAGGGCACCTACTTCTGGAAGCAATTCATCGCCGGTATCTTCATGGTCATTGCCACCACGGGTCTTGATCAAGACTTGATGCAACGCAGCCTGGCCTGCAAGAATGCCAGTGAGTCGGCCAAGAATCTCATTGTGAGTGTGTTCCTCCAGGTTGTTGTGATTGCCTTGTTCCTGGTGCTGGGAACTTTGCTCACGTTGCATGTGAAGGCCAATGGCATTGCTATGCCCGAGAAGACCGACGAATTGTTTGGCACGGTAGCCTTCAGCGATGGCATGCCTGTGCTACTGGGAGTCGTGTTCATCATTGGCCTGATAGCAGCAGCCTATTCGGCAGCGGGATCGGCTTTGACTTCGCTCACCACTTCGTTCACCGTCGACATCCTGGGTGCCGACAAGAAGCAGGACGAGACTTCGTTGGGCCGCACGCGCCGCTTGGTGCATGTCGCTATGGCTGCTGGCATGGGATTGGTCATCCTCATCTTCTATGCCATCAGCAACAGTGATGCCATCAGTGCCGTCTATACCCTTGCCAGCTACACCTACGGCCCCATTCTGGGTCTGTTCGCCTTTGGCATGATGTGCAAGAGCCCCGTGCGTGACCGCCTTGTGCCAGTGGTGTGCATCGCTGCACCGGTGATCAGTTTCTTTATACAGATGTGGTTGAAGAACCAGTATGACTACACGCTGGGTTTTGAATTGCTGCTATTGAATGCAGCCTTGACCATGATAGGTCTTGCCCTGCTCATCAAGAAGGCCAAGTCGTAAATCCGCAAAACTATGGTTCGCAACCTGTTAAGCCGTTATGTGTGGTTGGTCGATACCATCAGCCGCTATGGCCGCATCTCGCTCAAGGACTTGAACCAGGTGTGGCTCAGTAGCGAGATTAGCGAAGGCAAACCTCTGGCACGGCGCACCTTTTTTCATTACCGTGATGCTGTCGAGGAAATGTTCAACATCAACATCCAGTGCGACAAGTCGACGTTTGAATATTTCATTGAGGATACACAGGGGACAAGCAGTCAACGCTTGGGTTCATGGTTGCTCGACTCGGTGTCGATGAGCAATATGCTCAGTAGTGCTCATGACATCAGTAGCCGTATCATCCTCGAGAATGTTCCCTCGGCGCGCGAACACTTGCCTGTAGTCATCGATGCCCTCAAGCAGAACCGACGCATGGAGTTCTCCTACAAGAGTTACACCCGCTCCCGTATCGCTGACGGAGTGCTGCTTGAGCCCTATTTTGTCAAGATATTCAAGCAGTTGTGGTACGTCATCGGTCGGAATGTCAATGACGGGTTGATCAAGACCTATGCGCTCGATCGCATGACCAACTTGAACCTGCTGCCCGACACTTTTGCCATGCCTGCCGACCTCAATCCGTCGGAGTTTTTCAGGGACTGCTTTGGCATCATCACCAACCAGAATAGTCCTAAGCGCATCGTGTTGCGAGTCGAGCCTACTCAGGCCAAGTACTTCCGTGCCCTGCCGCTACACAGCTCGCAACAAGAGCAGGTTCACGACAACTACTCGGTTTTCTCCTACAAGATGCGCATCACCTATGACCTCAAGGAGGAGATCATGTCGCATGGCGCCAGCGTCGAGGTGCTGGAGCCGCAGGAATTGAAGACCCTCATTCGTTCAGAAGTCGAACAGATGCTAAAGAATTATCAATGAGTATGAAACAGAGATTTTTGATATTACTGTCCCTCCTCCCGCTGCTGGTAGCCGCGCAGGTGGGCGACCTGCCGCGCAGCACGCCAGCTCAGCAGGGTATCAGCACCCAAGCGGTTATCAACATGATGGACTCGCTCATGGCATTACCCGATTGCGACATCCACCACGTGATGGTATTGCGTCATGGCCAAGTGGTGGCCGAGCTGCATCCTGCGCCATTCAGAGCTGAGGATGCCCACACGCTCTACTCGGCCAGCAAGACGTTCACCTCGCTGGCAGTGGGCATTGCCATCGATGAAAACCTGTTAAGGCTCGACGATCGCGTGGTCACATTCTTCCCCGATAAGCGGCCTGCTGTCATCAGCGATAACCTGGCAGCGATGACCGTGCGGGACCTGCTGATGATGGCATCGGGCATCAAGCCTGATTGGGCCATGCGTGACCTGGAGGGTGCCGACTGGATTAAGGTGTGGCTGGCCAAGTCGTGTGACGAGGCACCAGGAACGCATTTCCAGTATGACTCGATGTGCACCTTCATGCTTAGTGCCATCGTGCAGCGTGTCACGGGACGCACCATGCTTGATTATCTGAACCAAAAGCTGTTTGCTCCCATGCACATTACTCAAGTCGATAGCGAGATGAGTCCCGATGGCATCAACACGGGTGGATGGGGACTGCGCGTCCAAGCCGAGACGATGGCCAAATTGGGCCTGCTGCTCATGAATAAGGGCAATTGGGAAGGTCATCAACTCGTGAGTGCCAACTATGTTGAACAAGCTTGCTCCCCACTCATCTATTATAAGGACAAGAAGGAGAACGATTCACCCACCGACGGCAACCAGGGATACGGTTTCCAGGTTTGGCAATGCAAGTGGCCTGGGGCCATCCGTGCCGACGGCGCCTTTGGACAATACTCGGTGGTTGTGCCTCAAGAGGAACTGGTGGTCGTGATCTTGGGTGTGATTCCCAATGGCCATCCCGAGTTGGCCTGCATCTGGAATCAATTGATGCCAGGCATCAAGAGCCATGAGCCCTTGCGGCCCGAGAAGAAAACCCAGGCACGTCTGAATCAATTGTGTGCCACAGCCGTGTTGCCACTTCCTCAAGGCAAGCAAATGACCAAGAAAGCTGAGCAGATTGCTGGTAGAGTCATGCAGTTGGACGACAATCAACATGGCTACAAGAGCTTGACTATCACCGATGACGGCTCGTTGAAGATAACTTATGGCGATGGCACTCAAGACCTTTTGAGCTGTGGCTATGGCAAGTGGCGTTATACCTCGATGAGAGGTCTCCCGCCATATTCCATTAATGCGGTGAACCGCATGCGCGACCTCAAGCATGACTTTGTGGCCGCGTCGGCCTATGCCTGGACATCGCCCACCACGCTCGAGGTGCGTGTCCACTATGTGAACTGGATCAGTGGCACGACCTTCACCTTCGACTTCGACAAGAACGAGGTGACCATGCACGACAACTTCCCCAGCTCCAAACCCGAAACCGTGCATTTCGTTGGCCTATAAGTTATAGATCATGAAGAGCATGATGAGACGATTCCGTTTATTAGCCATTGGATTGCTGCTGAGCATCGGCATGACAGCAATGGGACAGGTTGGTGAACTGCCGCGTTCGACACCCGAGGATCAGGGAGTGAGCAGTGATCTGGTAAAGTCCTTTATCAACTCGTTGACCGGCCAGCCCGATGTGGACATCCATCACTTGATGATCTTGCGTCACGGCAAGGTCATCAGTGAGCACCATGCCGCCCCCTATCGTGCTACCGACCTGCACATGCTCTATAGTGCCAGTAAGACGGTCACAGCCCTGGCCGTGGGTCTCGCAGTCGATGACGGACTGCTCACGGTCGATGACAAGGTGAGCAAGCATCTGCGCGACAAGATGCCAGCTACCTTGTCTCCAGCATTAGACAGCTTGACCGTGCGTAACTTGCTCATGATGGCATCGGGCCGCAAAGAAGACTTGAGTATCTTTGAAGGCAATAGTGACTGGCTGACAACTTGGTTTGCTGGAGAATTTTGTGCTGTGGGGCAGCACTTTAGCTATGACTCCATGTGTACCCATGCCCTGGCGATGATTGTCACACGGCTCACGCAAAAATCACTGTTGCAATATGTCAAGGAACGATTGTTTGAGCCGATGCACATCACTCATGCCGACTGGGAACTCGCTCCCGACAGTGTTGAGGCGGCAGGATGGGGACTGCGCCTGCAAGCCGAGAGTGAAGCAAAACTGGGCCTGTTGCTGCTGCATGGCGGCATGTGGGATGGCAAGCAGCTGGTGAGCAAGCAGTGGGTGGAGCAGATGACGCAGCGGCTCATCTCCACCCAGGCTCCAAGACCTCAATTGCCCTTCTTGCAACGGATCAAGTCATTCTTTCAACGCCTGTGGCACACAGTCAGGTCATGGTTCACGGGCTATAATACCGACCACTATTATTTGGGTTATGGTTATCAGACCAAGGCTATACAGCATCCGCGAGCCGACTCGTTTTTTGCGGCAGGCTATGGTGGTCAACTCATCTATGTGGTACCACGGCTGGATTTGGTCATGGTCGTTAATGGCCGTGCTGCCAACTATGGCGATGAACTCAATACCATCTACTATCGCTTCATCGAGCCCATGCTTGATGACAGGATCATGAAGGCCGCCCCAGTCAATCTGGCTATCGATATGCCCCATGGTGACGCAACCCATCCGCTGGAAGATCAGTTGCTTGACCGTACAATCGAGCTGTCGGAGAATCTGCTGGGGCTGCAATCCATTACTGTCACCCGGTCGGGCAGCGACCGCATCTTCACCATGACCGATCGACGTGGGCAGCTGCGAGCCGTTGCTGCTTGTGGCCAGTGGCGCGTTACCACCAGCGATGAGCGCCCTATCTACATCATGGAGAGCCGCGAGCAACTCGTGGGCACACAGCGGCCGTTTACCACCGTGGCAGCCTATGGTTGGCAGGGAGACACGCTATCCATGCGCATGGACTGGCTTGATGGCGGCGACAACCGTCGCTTGAAGATGACCATCGATAGTGATAGCACCGTCACTGTCATCGCTAATGACAATTTTGACCCACTGTTGACCGATACTATACGCGGAGAGATAGGCTTTAGGCGTTAGGAATTGGCATCCGCTTTCCACTGAAAACTGACAACTGAATCATGCGGGATATAACTGACATAGCCGATGTAAAGCGTCGTTTCTTGGGCTATCTGACCTTAGAGAAAGGCATGAGCAGCAACACTGCTGTGGCCTACGGTGATGATGTGGATAAGCTCACACGCTACCTTGCCGATAGCGGCGTGGGCATTGAGCGGGCCACAACCGATGACCTGGAGGCATTTGTGTGCACGTTGCAGGACGTGGGCATCCAGCCTCGGTCACAGTCACGCATCATCAGTGGCGTGAAGAGCTTCTACAAGTTTTTGCGCTTGGAAGGGTTTATGGATAGTGACCCTACCGAGCTGTTGCTCACTCCCAAGATAGGTCAACATCTTCCCGAGGTGCTCACTATCGGTGAGATTGACCGCATGATTGAAGCCATCGACATGTCAAAGGCCGAGGGACAGCGCAATCGTGCGATTATCGAGACCCTGTATGGCTGTGGATTGCGTGTGAGCGAACTGGTGTCACTCAAGCTATCGCAGCTCTACTTGGATGATCGATATGTCATCATTCAGGGAAAGGGCAACAAGCAACGCTTAGTGCCCATTTCTCCAGTCGCTATCGAGCAGATTACCCTATACCTTGAGCAGACGCGCTCCCATCAGGTGGCCAGACGCGGCAGTGAGGATATCCTGTTCCTTAACAGGCGCGGAGCCATGCTCACTCGTCAGATGATCTTCCACATCGTTAAGCAGTTGTGCGAGTTGGCTGGCATCCGCAAGGTCATCAGTCCGCACACGCTGCGTCACAGTTTTGCCACCCACCTGCTCGAAGGCGGCGCCAACCTGCGTGCCATTCAACAGATGCTTGGGCACGAGAGCATCACCACGACCGAGATCTATGTCCACATCGACCGCAGCCGTCTGCGTGATGAAATTTTACACTTTCATCCACGCAATAGTGTGTCGGTATCGACACCTGCTGTCGACATCAACTCGCAGTCCGATCAGTAATGATTTGGCCGCCTCATGAGTTGACGTTAAGTGAAGTTTGTGCAGTTTTTAGCATCTGATATTCAGTTTTTTTATATCTTTGCACCCTCAAATGAATGAAGTATCTGAAAACAAGATGAGACGCTTATTATTGTTATTTGCCATTGTGATGATGGTGGCTCCACATGTGTGGGCCGAGAGGGCCGACAACTACTTGCCCGACGATACCACCGTTGTGGTAGAATCGACTAACCTGCCCATCGTGTGGATTGATGTGGATGGAGCCATGATCATGCGATTTGATCGCATCCCGGCACGCATGAAGATTATCTATAATGGCAAAGGTCGGCTCAATTATGCCGACACAGTGGCCCATCCTGGCCAAACGATTGATTATGAGGGCGATATTGCCCTGCGTTATCGTGGCAACACATCCTACTACAACAGCGACAAGAAACCCCTATCGTTCAGAACACTGGCCGAGCCATTAACGGCCGAGGTGTATGACAAGAAGAAGGTGGAGATCCTGGGCATGGGCAAGGACAACAAGTGGGCCTTGCTGGCACCCTATAATGACCGCAGCATGATCCGTGACATGTTGGCCTTTGAGTTGGCACGCCCGTGGATGGAGTATACTCCCGATGGTCGCTACTGCGAGGTGTATCTTGATGGCATCTACTATGGTATCTACATCCTGTGTGAGGTGGTGTCCAAAGGGAAGCACCGCCTCAATCTTGATGATCCTGGCGAGGAGGGCGATGCGCTCACCGGCGGCTACATTGTCGAGGTGGGGCCTCCCGTTGTGCCCAACCACATGTCCCTGCAGCATCCAGTGAGCAATACCGGATATGTCTATTCCAACAGCAATTATTATTTCCAGTATAACTGGCCCGACTATAATGACTTGACCCGTAAGCAGTGGACCTATATCAATAACGCCATTGATGAGATGGAGGCTGCATTTGTGATGGACAATTACAAGGATCCCGAGGTGGGCTATCGCAAGTATGTGGATGTGCAGTCCTTCATGGATTATCACCTGTTTAATGAGTTGGCCCACAATGTGGACGGTTACCGCTTGAGTGCCAAGATTTACAAGCGTCGTGACAGTGTTGACAGCCGTTTCAAGATGGCGTTGTGGGACTTTAACCTGGCTTTTGGTAACTGCAATTACAATCAAGGCTACAGAACAGATAACTGGGTTTACCAGCAGAATGCCTACCTGTTTAATAACGGTGATCCCAACATGATCCCCTTCTACTGGTACAAGATGTGGAAGGATGAAACCTATGTCGTTGAACGCAAGGCCCGCTGGAAACAGCTGAGAGAGAATAACCTGCGATCGGACAGGATTACTGCCACTATTGACTCGCTCACCGCCGTGCTGACCTCGGGCGGAGCCTTGGCGCGTGACACCCAGGCTCGTCCCCGCTGGGGTCAACGGTTGTGGCCCAACTATCATGTAGCCACCAGCCACGAGGACGAGATCGCCTACCTCAAGAACTGGCTCCAAAAGCGAGTGGCTTGGCTTGACGCGCGCTTTGAATACGTCGAGCCGCCGCTGCCCCCCGTCCCACCCACCTATGAAAAGGGCGATGTGAATGGCGATGGCGATGTGAACATCGCTGACGTGAATGTGTTGATCGACATTGTGCTGGGCGGATCCCATGATTCTGAAACCATGGCTCGTGCCGATGTCAATGGAGATAACGAATACACAATTGCCGATATATCCACCTTGATCAATATCATTCTTGAATAGGTTTTTGACTTTGATTCAAGGATTTAAGGTGATGTTATAGAAAAGTGTGGTTAATAATGGGATGAGAAAGATGATGAAACAGTTCTTGACACGGTTGAGAGGCATCCTGCCGCAGGATCGGGTTTATACCGATGAGTTGCGCACCCTGGCATGGGGGACCGATGCGAGCTTCTACCGCTTGACACCACAGGTGGTCATCCGTGCCCATGATGAACGAGAAGTGTCGCTGATCGTGAAGACAGCCAGCGAAATTGGGCTGCCCTTCACCTTCCGTGCCGCCGGCACCTCGCTCTCGGGACAAAGTGTGAGCGACAGCATCCTGATTGTGGCAGGCAAGAATTGGGAGGATTACAGCATCTCCCCCGACGCTTCGAGCATCACCCTGCAGCCTGGCATTGTGGGCGCGCGTGTCAATGAGATACTCAAGCCCTTTGGCCGCGTGTTCCCGCCCGATCCTGCCAGCATTGGTTCGGCCATGGTGGGCGGCATTGTGGCCAATAACGCCTCGGGCATGAACTGCGGCACGCATGCCAACAGCGACCGCATGCTCCTGTCGGCTCGCCTGGTATTACCCGACGGCACCGTGCTCGACACTGGTGACGCTGTCAGCCGTGAAGCCTTCGCACTGTCTCACCCCGAGTTTATCGCCAAGATTGTTTCGTTGCGTGACCGCATCCGTGCCAACGCTGCGCTGCGTGACCGCATCGCCAAGAAATACAGTATCAAGAACGTGACGGGCTTGAACCTGCGCCCGTTCATCGCCTATGATGACCCGTTTGACATCATTGCCCACTGCGTGGTGGGCAGCGAGGGTACCCTGGCCTTCATTAGTCAGGTGACCATGCGCACGCTCCATGACTACCCCTGCAAGGCCTCGGCGATGCTCTACTTCTACAGCATGCGCGAGAGTTGTGAGGCGGTGGTGGCTCTCAAGGGCCTCAAGGCTGGCGATGAGGACATCGCCATGAGCGAGGAGAACCTGATGGTCAAGAGCGCCGAGATGCTCGATTACCTGTCGTTGGCCTCGGTCGATGACCCTGTGTATCTGCAATACAAGCAGGATGTGGATGCAGGGCGCATCCCTGGTGTGGAGCCTGGCGACTACCACAACCTCACCGCAATCCTCACCGAGACCAAGGCGGTCACTCCCGACGACCTGCAGCGGCGCATCCATGCCATCACTCAGTCCCTGTCCCGTTTCAAGACCTATATCCCCGTCGCGTTTACCACCGATCCGGCCGTCTATGGCAAGTACTGGGCCATCCGCTCGGGCATCTTCCCCAGTGTGGGTGGTGCTCGTCCTGTGGGCACGTCTTGCCTCATCGAGGACGTGGCCTTTGCCGTCGAGGACCTGCCCGAGGCCACCGTCAAGTTGCAGCAGCTCATCGCCGACCACGGCTATCGGGATGCGTGCATCTATGGGCATGCGTTTGAGGGCAACTACCACTTCATCATCAACCAACTCTTCAGCGACGAGGGCGAGGTTCAGCGCTATGCCGCGATGATGCGCGATGTGGCGCGCCTGGTTGTAGAGGAATATGACGGTTCGCTCAAGGCCGAGCATGGCACGGGGCGCAATATGGCCCCGTTTGTCGAGTATGAGTGGGGCAAGGACGCCTTTGCCGCCATGCGGGAGCTCAAGGAGATTTTCGACCCGCAGTATCTGCTCAATCCCGGTGTCATCTTTAACGACGACCCCGAATGTTTCATCAAGCACTTCAAGCCGCTGCCCGAGTTGCGGCTCAAGGGCATGGACGAGGAAACCTACAAGGTCAACAAGTGCATCGAGTGCGGCTTTTGCGAGGTGAACTGCGTGAGCTGTGGCTTGACACTCTCGTCGCGTCAACGCATCGTCATTCAGCGCGAGATTTCACGGCTGCGCGAGACGGGCATCGACCCCGAGCGCCTCAAGATTCTCGTCAAGCAATACCATTATCAGGGAGACCAGACGTGTGCTGGCGACGGCCTGTGTGCCACGTCATGCCCCATGAAAATCAATGTGGCCGATGTTACGCATCTCGTGCGTCAAGAGGCACTACCGCCGACCTCGATGGGTTACAAGGCAGGCGACTTTGCCGCACGACATTTCGCGGGGGTCAAGAGCGGGTTGCGCCTGGTGCTTGACACTGCGCGCCTGGGCCATAATGTGCTGGGAACGGGTGTCATGAAGGGTGTCGCTGGTGCCCTGCACAAAGCGGGAATGCCCCTGTGGACTCCCTCCATGCCAGGCAAGGTGCGTCAGCCCCGTGCGGGTCATGTGGGCGACAACGGCGAGCTAAAAGTGGTCTATTTCCCCTCGTGCATCAACCAGACGATGGGCCTGGCCAAGGGGGCACCCGTGAAAAACACGCTTGTCGACGAGATGGTGAAGTTGTGCAACAAGGCGGGCTATGAAGTCATTTTCCCTGAAGGGCTGGAGCGGATGTGCTGCGGCACCATCTGGGAGTCCAAGGGCATGCTCGACATTGCCGACCGCAAGACCGCCGAACTCGACGAGGCCCTGTGGCAAGCCAGCGACCAGGGCCGTTACCCCGTGGTGTGTGACCAGAGTCCTTGTCTGCACCGCATGCGCAAGTGCATTACCCGCATGCGCCTCTATGAGCCCGTGGAGTTCATTTGGGATTTCCTGCGTGAGCGCCTTGAGTTCACGCCCATCGACCGCCATATTGCCCTGCACATCACCTGCTCGACGCGCGAGATGGGTCTGGTGGAGAAAATGCTGCGGCTGGCGCAACTATGCAGCAACAACGTCTTCTTGCCCGAGGGGGTGGGGTGTTGCGGGTTTGCTGGCGACCGCGGCTGGACGCATCCCGAGCTCAACCGCTGGGCATTGCGCAAACTCCGTGGGCAGTTGCAGGAAAATGGGATTGAGATGGGCTACAGCAATAGCCGTACCTGCGAGGTTGGCCTGCAGGCCCACGGTGGCATCCCATACCAGAGCATAGTCTATCTCGTCAACGAGGTGACCCGCGCCAGGTGAGGCTTTAGCTTTGAGGCTTTTTATATGGGCTTGCGCCCGTAATACTTGACAGTGCTGTTGGATGGTTGGGGTGGGGCGGAACTGTTAACGAGTTGTTAATTGTTGAGCCTATATCTCTGGTATTGAGTGTGTATTGCTCGATGAATTGGTCGTTTTTATTACCTTCAACTTTCTTGATGAGATTGAGCTCCAATGCTTGAGAAAGGAGGCTGTCGGAACGATCCTTCAGCCTGAGTTGACGTTGGCGGTTGGAGACTTGTTGCAGAAGTTCATCGGGAGTGAAGGTCTCTCCAGGCACAAGTATGTCATTGACTATATCCTGTAAGGTTTCATCATTGATGGTCTTTGGTTTGGGAATGCTGTCAATCTCGTGTGGAAGGTTGTCGGGCCCGATAGTAAATCGATACTCAAAGCTGTCGGACTGGCATGTCATGTCATAGCTGGTAACAAGTCGAACAGTCGTGATATCACGCTGTGTGGAGAGGGAAAAGATGTCGGTGGCATACATGAAGAGGTACTTGCCGATGTTACCAGTAGTGCTGGCTTTCTTGCTTAGGTGGTTATACCCGATGAACAGGAATGCTGTTTCGGTGTGGTTGATGACATCTTTGACAATATTGCAGAACTCGTTGGCTATATTCGCACCGCAGAAGGGCATGAGGTGATCGATATCATCGATAACGACGAGGTCGGGCTTGAACATTTTGATGAGTGCTTCGATGTTACGGTTTAGCGCCCAAACATTTTCCCGTTGCGATCCGAGGATGTCGAGGCAAACGAAGTGGAGGTCTTCTTTGGATTGTGCGTGAACTGCAAGCTCGTGATAGATTTTGGTACAAACATGGGGGCCATGAAGAGAGTCAATCCAGAGGAGCTTGCAATTGGAAGTCGGCATCTTGTCGGCGATAGCATCACCGACAACTGAACAATCCTTTTGGTGTGATAAGACGTTGATTGCAAGTAACTTGGCGAAATGATGGGCATGGCAGGTTTCCTTACCCGTAAGGTAGGTGACGTGGTGCTGTTGCAGGAAGTGGCGTCCGTTGATGGTGACAAGAGGCTTGACTGTGTATTGGCTGAGGTCTGTGTCACCGTTGAATTGACAAGCCTGCCAGGATTCATCCTCGCCATGGCTGTTGTAGGTGCGATAATAATTGATGCTCATGGTGATTTTGATTTGTTGTGTTTAACATGGATTTGTGTGGTGCAAAGATAATACATTGTGTGGGGCTTGTCAAGAGTGAGGCCGATTTTTTACTATTAGGGGGCTGTGTCATCATTGTTTCGCCCAGCATTGAAACCGCCCTTACTGGCTGAAGGCAAATGGGTATATGCGTTTAGGTCGCACCATTTCATGACTCGCCCGATAAATGGTGGGGGCGGTGTGGTCGAAGACCACAGCAAGGCCTCTGGCCTTGTCGAGGTCTTTCGACCTCATGCTTGCCCTCGCTAATTTTCAGCTGAGCCCATTTCATATCGTTGATATGAACAATCGGGCGACCTCACAAAGGGGGTCGCCCGACTGTTTAATGTTCTGCGGCTAATGTGTGAGCCTGATTACTTCACAACCTTGACAGCGCTGGTGGTGCCGTCGGTGTAGGTGGTCACTTGGATGGTCAAGCCGTTGGGCTGTGCCATCTCCTGACCGGCAACATTGAAGTAGCGAACGTTAGCCACCTGCTTGCCAGCCATGATCTCCTCAACGTCAACCAACCTGGAAACGGTGAATCCGTCAAAGATGTGGTCGCTCTCGGTCTTGCCCTGAGCAACGGCATAGGCCTCGATCATGTAGATGCCCTCCTCATAGACGCTGATCACGTCGGTATAGACCATCCATTCGCCATACTCGAACTGTCCATCGGTGTTCATCACACCAATGCGGTAGTAGATGGTGCTGGGCTCGGTCTCAATCATTGTCACGTGATAGGCATTGTAGTAGAGGTTCTCATCCTTGTAGACGTAGTTCTCCTTGCTGCTGCTGGGAGCGTCGGTCTTGTCGGCGGGAGTCTGAACGGGATCTACAACGATGGTCTCGGTGGCGATGTCGCTGATGGGCGCACCCTCCTGGGCAATGTAGGCCTGAACCTCAACGGTGATACCCTCGGCAGGATCATAGGTAGTGGTGTAGGTAGCCTCATCAACGCCAGTGCGGGTGATCTCATCATTAATGACCATCATGACAAATCCGTCACCGGTGGCAGTAATGGTGAGCACACCGTCCTGGGCAGTATAGCTGATCACGGGAGCTTCAACCTGGGGCTGAGGATCCTCGCCAGTGGTGATGAAGAGGGTGCTCTCAGTCCAGTTGGAGGTTCCTGCAACACCGGTAGCCTGTACCTGAACCTCATACTCGGTTTCGGGAGTCAGGCCCTCGATGGTGTAGTTGACATCGTCAAGGCCGTTAACATAGATCCACTCGGTGGGCTCTTGTGCATTGGGAACGATTACCTCGATGTCATCCAGGTAGATGGCATACATGTCTTCACTGTTGTAGTGGCGGAAGGCGATGCATCCTATACCCTCATAGGCGCTGAGGTCGATCTCATACTCCTCGGCATTGGCTTTACTGGTGGCAACAGGCTGGATGTTGTCCTGCAGCATCACAAACTCGTCAAGAGATGTCCAGTCGGGGTTGGTGCATACATAGACAGCAAACATGTCGGGATAGCTTGTCGAACGGTTCCAGGTCTTGAACTTGAGCGTGCCGCCCAGGCCAACGTTCGGAGTGATCAGCCAGTTGTCAGGATTCAGGGCTGTATAGTTTGCGTAGCTTGCCGAGTAGAAGCAAACGTCGGTCTGGCTGTTATCGCTGTAGGCATAGCTCCAGTTGTAGCCATCACCATCGGCGTCATAGATATAGAAGCCTTCAGACTGTTGCTCATATTCAGCGAGGGGCAGATCCCACAAATGGTTAACTTTTGCAGGGTCAACATAGGGGCGATAACGCAGGTTCCAGCCCATGTCATCGTTGTCCTCCCATGCGATAGCAGCAGTGGTTGCCGTGGGAGCGGCGGTGAGGTTTTCGGGGGTGGTCAGTGCCTGACCCTCGACGGGGATCGTCAAGGTTACCATGTCGTTCTCTGAACCCAGTGTTACGGTGAAGATGTACTCATAGCCGCCCACAAAGTTGTAGTCATTCATGCGGCCATTGATGTTGCCATTCTCAGAGGCAATCCAGATGGCTTGATTAGGAGTGGGGTTGGTAATGCAGAAGTCATACACGCCAGCCGGGATCTGGATCGAGATGCTGTTGTTGATCACAATGTTGGATGTGTTCATAGCTCCATCGGCATTCTCGGGAATCTTGTACTCAAACTCGGCATAGGTTGATGCGGGAACATCAGCGCGTGCCATAGGACCACTCTCGGGAATGATGGTGCCATAGGTGTTGGCATCGGCATCAAGCAGCATCTGGTAGCCAGTGCCATCGCCCCACACGTCACCAGCGGTCAAAGTGACCTTGACCATGTCATCGGGCACATCGGCCTTGAGAACGGCCTTGAGCTGCATGGGCTGTGGCAGGTTAGACTTCAGCGCCTGCTTCTTGGGAGCCACCTTGGTGGTGGTCGTCTTGTAGGCGTCCTTCACATACACTTTCTCTTGTGCCTGCATCGATGTGAAACTCAATGCGGCAACCAATCCTAAAAGAAATAATCTTGTCTTCATAGGCTTGAACAAATTAAAAGTTAAACGAATTAATACTAAATTGTTGCAAAAGTATCACTTTTCTTGAAAATGGACAATAATTCATAGCATTTTTTTTGAAAAGTTTCTAATGTTAAAGTGCGTCAACCACGCAGCGGCACTACGCTTCTCATAGCCGTTGCTGATGTGGGTGGGAAAAAGCTACAGGTAGCGGGCGGTGACCGAGGTGGGGCAGTCGAGCATGCCGCGGGGTGTGCCCTGGTAGATGACCATGCCGCCCAGATCGCCGGCGCCAGGTCCGAGTTCGATGACGTGGTCGGCGGCCTTGATGACATCGGTGTTGTGCTCGATGACATAGACCGTGTTGCCCATGTCCACCATCTGCTCAAACAGGTCGATCAAGTGTCGCACGTCCTTGAGGTGGAGGCCGTCGGTGGGTTCATCGATGACAAACACGCCGCGCTGCCCGCCCTGCTCAAGGGGCAGGGTGTACTGTTTGAGGCAAGAGGCCATCTTGAGTCGCTGCAGCTCGCCGCCCGAGAGCGTGCTCAAGGCCTGATTGAGGTGCAGATAGTGCAGTCCCACAGCCATCATGGGCTGCAGTTTCTCCTCGATGACGGTGCCGTGGAAGAACTCGCATGCGCGTCGCACCGACATGTCCATCACCTGGGCGATGTTCATGCCGTCGACGGTGTAGTTGAGTGCCTCGGGCGAGTATCGCAGGCCGTGACAAGCCTCGCAGGTGGTCTCGATGTTGTCCATGAAGGCCATCTCGGCGATGACCACACCCTTGCCACCGCACACGGGGCAAGCCCCCTTGCCGTTGAAGGTGAAATACTGTTCCTTGATCTTGTGGGCACGGGCAAAGCGCTTGCGGATGTCGGGAGCCACGTCCATGTAGGTGGCAGGCGTGGAGCGCAAGCTCACGCCGATGTTCTTCTGACTGATGTAGACGACATTGCCATGCTCGCGTCGGAAGCACTCCATCAACGAACTCTTGCCCGAGCCCGCAACACCGGCAATGGCAACCAGTGCGTCCAAGGGCAGGTCGATGGAGATGTCCTTGAGGTTGTGCAATGTGGCGTGTCGCAGGGCAAAGGTCTCCTTGACAGGCCGCGGTTGGGCCTTGAAGTCGCCATGCTGGCTGAGCATCTGTCCCGTGCTGGTGCCGCTGTGCAGCAATTGCCCGTAGCTGCCCTCAAAGATGATGCGCCCGCCCTCGCTGCCCGGGCCGGGTCCCAAATCGACGATGTGGTCGGCCAGGGCGATCATCTCGCGGTGGTGCTCGACCAGCAGCACGGTGTTGCCCGCATCACGCAGGCGTCGCACCGAGTGCTTCATCTTCTCGATGTCGTGGTCATGCAGACCGGTGCTGGGTTCATCCAGGATATAGAGCACGTCGGCCAGCGACGAGTTGATGTACTTGGCTATCTTGCAGCGTTGCGCCTCGCCGCCCGACAGGGTGCCAACGGCACGGTCCAGGCTCAGGTAGCCCAGGCCGATT
>Ga0247611_10002510_pt1 | contig 29400 bp, 30 predicted proteins | sample 177DNAGHGhighgp2_FD_192422 | JGI IMG/M metagenome (GOLD analysis project Ga0247611, IMG submission 192422) | Sheep rumen microbial communities from Palmerston North, Manawatu-Wanganui, New Zealand - 1770 DNA GHGhigh gp2 | ecosystem: Host-associated > Mammals > Digestive system > Stomach > Rumen... | reverse complement strand
AAAACCTCTGAGGGCAAAACCTTTGAGGACAAATCTGCCTCGAAGGATGTAAAACCACTTTTTGTTTAAGGTACACCTCCTGTCGAGAGCAATCTTTCAGGAGGTTTTATTATGAAAGAGAAAAGACGAATTGTTTGCATACTGATGACTGCTGTAATGATTCTTACTCTTGCAGCATGCGGAAAGGGAAATGACACCTCAAAGCCATCTGATTCCACTCAGACCACAGAACCAAGTCAGGCACAGGGAACTGATAAACCACAGGGAAATAACAATAGTGAAACAAGTGGGGATCAGTCCGGTGATCAGCTTATCGTGCCTGCAAAATTGACAGGAACACTTAATCTCATTGAGATGGACGACAGAGATTCGTCTATCCTGCGCGGAGTGCGTATTATCGGGAATCAAGTAGGTACGATGGATGACATCAATGGTAAAGAGTCATCACTTACCGATGTTCGCTGTATTTTCAACTTAAATGAATGGATTGAATTCTACCCAGACACTGATGCCGAATACTATCTGCGTGTCTGGATTCTTAAGCACCGTGACGACCATGAGTATTACAAAACCTGTAAATTCTCTGATCTGATGCCTGAATTTGTCACTTACTGCGATCTTCACTATCCTGTTGACGAAGAAAAGCCGGAAGAATGGTGCTGGGGTAGCTTCTACCTGAATCCTGACGAATGTGAACCCGGCTATTACGATTTTGTTTTCACCTACGAGGGTAAAGCCATCGCAACACTCGTGACGAAGTTCTATAATGAGGGGGAGATAGACGGGAAGTCCGGAACTGAACTTGAAGCTCTTATGCATGAACAGTAATCAGAGCAGAGGTGATTATTATGTCAGAGGATCGCTTCATACAACTTGTACAGGACAATGATGAATACCTATTGGTATGCTGTTCTCAAGAAGGGAAAAGTCTTTGAGAGATACACCGGGAAACATAACGGTGGTGTTTGGGAAGATACTTCAACAGGTTTTCACCTAAGATATGTCTATATCGGGAATGATGTGGAGTTACCATAGACGATTATGAAAATTATTATTTTGAGAAGAGTCGAGATCGGCTCTTTTCTTTTACCCAAAATCAGCCTGCAAATAAAAAGTCAAGGCTAAATTATAAGTTCTTTGAAAATATTATACAGATTGAAAATTAGGTACCAAAAGAAGACAACCACACCAGTGCCGGTCTGAATCAAGCAAAGGTAAACGCATTTGTGCGGCTTATTAAACAAAAACAGGAAGATGGAGTAAAGATTACTGTCGTGACGCTTAATCCCGAATGCTATCCGGAGGAGAAAATAGAAGAATTTACTTTCGAGAGCCAAGGTGGATGATAATTTGATACATGTAGAAAGCAAAGACACTGCGCAGGAACTGTTGGAAATAACGTTTGGATAGAGTTGTAAATATTGATGGGTATCCTATGAAATTGTGATAAGGGGAAAATAATGCAGCGTATGTTATTGAAAATGTGGTAATCAGGGATCAAGAAAGCGCGTTTTCATTGAGAACAAGTGCTATTTATGGTATGATATATTTAGGCTTGTAATGTGATGGAAGTCTTTGAATGAAATAAAATAGTTGAAGAATACTATTAGTATCAATTCTGTTATATAGGCGGTATTCATATGAGTAATGTGGTTGAAATAGTAAAGAGATGCCTTTCTTTTGATGATGAACAAGAATGGTTTGATTTCAAGGACAATTGGTTCGAGATTGACGAAATCGGACAATATATTTCTGCTCTTTCAAATGCAGCAGTTATGGCAGGGGAACCATTTGGATATTTGATATGGGGAGTTCATGATAAAACACATGAGTTTACAAATACCAAATTCAATTACAAAAAGGATATTAAGAACGAACCGGTTGAACACTATTGGGCACGAAATGTTTCTCCCGCAGTTTTCTTTACATTTGACGAAGATAAAATAGATGGGAATCGAGTGGTGGTGTTAAGCATTCCTGCCGCACGTACTGTACCTACAGAGTTCAATGGAGTCAGATATATTCGGATTGGATCCAGCAAAGAAAACGTAAAGAAGTATCCTGAAAGAGAAGCTGCATTATTTCGGGTTTTAAACTATGGCAGACCTTCACTCCTTAATACAGAGGCCAGATTCAGTGATTTGTCTTTTGATCAACTTTTCTTGTATTTTGAGACGAAAGGAATAAAACTGAACAAAAAGACATTTAAGAAGAATCTTGAACTACAGACGGTGGATGGAAAATATAACATGCTTGCACAGCTTTTGTCAGATAGTCCGCGCATTCCAATTCGGTTTGCTGTTTTTGCCGGGACAGATAAAACGTCAACGATGTACTCTGTTCGTGAATTTGGGGATATGTGTCTTCTTCTGGCACTCGACAAGGTTATTGATTATGGAGATACGTTGAATGTGCCTCAGGCAGATGAACGAAATCGTAAGGTTACTCGTAAAGAGGTAATGCTGTTTAATTCAAAGGTATTCAGAGAGGCCGTAATTAACGCATTTCAGCATAATCTATGGATCAGTGGAACATCCCCAATGTTTACTGCTTTTCAAAATCGCATTGAGATAACATCAATAGGAACACTTCCACCGCATCAAACAAAGGAAGGGTTTTATGCAGGGGTGTCAGTTCCGGTTAACGATAAGTTGACGGAAATCTTTGTTCAGCTGCATATCAGTGAAAAATCCGGGCGGGGCGTACCCAGGATAGTGGGAGAATACGGTGAAAAAGCGTTTGATTTCTCTAATAATGCTATTAAGGTAACGATTCCATATAACCGACTCAACTTGGGGGGAACCCCCCAAGTCACCCCCCAAGATCAGGAAGCTGTACATAGAGATACAGTAGAAAGTCAAATTCTTGATTACTGTGTGGAAGCTAGATCTGTTCAGGAGATTCTCGCTCATCTTGGCCTTAAGGATCGAAAGAATATTATGGTTTATATTAACAGACTGCTGGAACAGGGCAGTATAGCAAGGACGATTCCAGACAAACCTAATAGCAAGAATCAGAAATATATAACAATTAAATGATGATATATCAGACCCTGATGATAATGACACAGAAATATCTGATCAGGTCATATATACTATTATGATTGATTTAGAATATCATAAAACCATCGGAAAAATGATTGTGACACGATTATTATTGATATAAATCGTTGTTCTTGTGAATATGAGCAATAAAATCAGAAAAAGTAGATGGAAGATAATATATCAAAAAATAAGGGCGGAAGAAGGTTATATTTTGTATCTATATATGGGAGGTTGGCAATTATGCACATTGCACATATTGACAATTATGGGAATTATCAGTCGTGCAGAGATCATTCAATAGGAACTGCGGAGATCGCTGGTAAAAGACTGGGTGGTATATATTTGGAGAATACTGCGTATTTAGCGGGGATTTTACATGATGCCGGCAAGTTTTCTGTGGAATTTGATAATTATATTAAGGCGGCCTGTGAAGGGAAAAATGTCAGACGTGGTTCTGTTATACATAGCTTCGCAGGCTGTAGTTATATGCTTAATAAATATCATTCGTCAAAATTGGATATAGCGGATGTTACATCAGAATTAATAGCTTACGCTATAGCTGCTCATCATGGACTTTTTGATTGTATTAATGAGAATGAAGAATTCGGATTTACGTATGGAAGAAACAAGCAACCATAGCGTGGGTGCTTCATTGTCAGAAGAATTGGTCAAGTGGGACAGAGAACACAGAGAATTGCTGGAAAGGATCGCGCCGGAACAATTTGAAGTTCTGCACTATGCGGCACTCACAGTATTAAAGAAAAAGTGAGAATAGTATCTGACAGAGGCCGGCGAGAATTTATTATGAGAGATAAGTAAGGAGGGAGCCGGATAAGTGGAAATACTTACAGCAAAAATAAATGATCTGCAAATTATCCGTGATATCACGCAGACTGCGATAAATGAAATATACCCGAGGTATTATCCGGTCGGAGCGGTGCAGTTCTTTCTGGAACATCATTCGGATGAGCATATAATGGCAGACATTTCCTGTGGAAAAGTGTTTGTTTTATTTGTGGGCGGCGAGCCGGTTGGTACGGTGACGATTTCGGAAAATAACATCAATCGTTTATTTGTATTACCGGAGTATCAGCATAAAGGATACGGTAAGGCTCTCCTTGATTTTGCAGAGAAGAAGATACTGGAATCTTATGAATGTGTTCAGATCGACGCTTCACTTCCGGCAAAACAGATATATAAGAAGCGTGGATATAAAGAAACAGAGTATAACATCATCAAAACGGATAATGGTGATTGTCTCTGCTATGATGTTATGAGATTGGAGAAAAAACATGGTTAGGGAAGCTGAACAAAGTGATCTGGATGCAATACTTGAACTGTATCTCTTCCTGCATGAGGACAGTATCCCTGAAAAAGATGAGCATTTGAGAGATACATGGCTTCAGATAATACAGGATCCGAATCACCATCTGATTGTGAACGAGGTTGATGGTAAGATCGTTTCATCTTGTGTGTGCGTGATCATCCCGAATCTGACAAGGAATGTACGTCCGTATGCCTTTATTGAAAACGTTGTGACGCGTGAGGATTACAGAGGGAAAGGTTTTGCAGGAGAGTGCCTTGACTATGCAAGGAAGATTGCCGAAAAAGAAAACTGCTACAAGATGATGCTCCTGACCGGTTCAAAAAAGCCGGAGATTCTTCGGTTTTATGAAAAAGCGGGTTACAACAGCAGTGACAAGACTGCATTTATACAGTGGCTGGGAATGGAGAAGTGAGTGTATGGCATCATTATTACAGTCAACATTAAATACAAGGGCGCTGCCTGTAGGAGACTTACGTTATATCCGAAGTGATTATCCCGGAAAACCCATGGAGGATGAAGTGCTGTGGCTTCTTCAAAATGATGTAACAACTATCGTTGACCTGAGAGAAGAAAAAGAATATATGGCTAAACCGTGCAGGCTCGAATATGAAAAAGGCTTTGTTTATTATCATTTGCCGGTAACCGGAGGAGGGGATGTGCCGGAATCACCGGAAGCCGTTGCGGAATCATATCTTGCGATGATAGATGATCAGATGGATAAGATCATACGTACCATCATGGACGCAAGAAGCAATGTTTTTTACTTTTGCGGAGCGGGAAAAGACCGGACAGGCGTGGTTTCAGCTGTTATTTTGAAGAAGTTGGGTTGCAGTGACGAGATTATCATAGATGATTATATGGAAACAAAAGATAATCTGATGGGATTTCTGACTTCATATGCGGCAGAACACCCGGAAATAGATATAAATACCATAGTCCCGAATGAGGATAATATCAGACGGGTACTGAAGGTGATCTGACGAAGAATATGAATTCACTATTGAGGTTATCGGGTTTCTTCATGGAGACCATAATTTGAGGTAAAAAAGAATTGTGGGAAGATGATAATCCTTATCAGATCTATGTAATGTCTCTGAGATGACGAAGGTATTTTATGAGGTGTAAAGAGGGAAAAATGACAGAAACGATTATAGCCGCATGTGGAAATGACTGTGCCGCCTGCCCGAGATATACAGCGCATCCATATGAAAAAACAGATGAAGAACTGAATCGTACTGCAGAGTTATGGATGAAAATCGGATATCGGGATCATGTGGTGTCAAATGAAGAAATAGCCTGTTATGGCTGTAAGCCGGAAAACTGGTGCAGATACAGAGTGATAAAATGCTGCGTGAACCGTGGGATAAAGACTTGCGCTGAGTGCTTCGGGTATCCCTGTGAAAATATAAAAGAATGCTTCGAAGTGACAAAATCCTTTGAACCGATGTGCCGTCAGGTGTGTACGGATGAGGAATATAAGAGGCTGGAAAAGGCATTTTTTGAAAAAGAGAAGAATCTTTCCGATAAAAGGGTGAAACTGGATCCGGTTCAGAAAGAGGATATTGAGCTTTTATGGAGAATGCAGGTCGAGGCATTTACGGATCTTCTGGACAAATATCAGGATTTTGAAATGAGTCCGCCTGCTACGGTGGAGTATGAGTAAATACAATTTCCCGCAAACCCTTTATTTATAAGGGTTTACGGGATTTTTTTATGTTTTGTGAAGGCATTTTGAAGTAAAAAAATATTAAATGGATGTATATTTTGACAAGCGAGAATGTGATATTCTGCATGTTATTAAGAGCATTGTATTGGGCTGTATCTGTCGGAGATGTTAAAGTGGATCAGAACCTTGTGGGCACGCTTGCGGCCGACGTTATGAGCGAAGCAATCATCAGAGCTGTTAAGGGTGCCGAAAGCGCCTACGGTTTCCCAACGTATTCAGATTTAAGGATCAGTTAAGAATTACACAAGAATGAGGTTAAGACTTTCCTCACGATTTGCTGTATATTAAGATCAGCAAACGGGACGGAAAGTTTTTTGATTAATAGTTTTTCCATCATGAAAGGAGCATACAATGAACGGGAATAAAGAGAAAGAAGTAATACTTAAGGTAAAGGATCTGTCGAAGACATTTTCAAATGAGTCGGTGCAGCAGCATGTCCTGAAGAATCTGGAGCTGTCGATCTACAAGGGAGATTTCACAGTTATCATGGGCAACTCCGGGTCCGGAAAGAGTACGCTTCTGTATGCTCTTTCAGGAATGGACCGTCCGAGTCTCGGGACGATCACTTATTACACTAAAGATGAGACATCCGGAAATAAAAAGAAAAAAGCTGCTGACGGCGGCGCCGGAGCTTCCGTTGAGATTTCAAAATACACAAACGATCAGCTGGCGCTCTTCCGCAGAGACCATTGCGGATTTGTATTTCAGCAGAATTACCTGAATGACAGTATGAGTGCTTTGGACAATGTAATGGTAAGCGGCCTGCTAAGGTCAAAGGACAGAAGGGCGCTTGCGCAGAATGCAAAGAAACTTCTTGAAAGAGTTGAGATAAGAGAGCAGGATTGGAATAAGTTTCCAACGCAGCTCTCCGGCGGACAGCAGCAGAGAGTTGCGGTTGTCAGAGGAGTCATAAACAGTCCGGAGGTGCTTTTCGCCGACGAACCGACAGGAGCGCTTAATTCGCAGAATACGATAAATGTTCTCGATATCCTGAGTGATCTCAACAACGAAGGACAGAGCATAGTTATGGTTACACATACGATCAAGGCAGCGGAGAGAGCCAACAGAGTTATTTATCTCGCCGATGGTGTGATAACAGACGAGGTTGATCTCGGACCGTACATCGGAGATTACAAGGATGATGCGAATCCGAGGAAGGAAGAGGCACTGGAAAGGCATAAAAAACTTAAAGAATTCTTATCAAATTTAGGGTGGTAATTATGTATAAAATATATTTCATAGCAAAAAACAATATGAAAAAGCAAAAAGGCGATTTGATAACCTTTTTCATCCTGACCTTTGTTGCGGCATTTCTGATCTTCGACTGTATTTCTGCGATACTCGGAATGGGAAAGGTGCAGGATAAGTGCTTCAAGGAGATCAACGGACCTGAAGTCATTCTTTGCGTAGCTGACAGGGACGGCCTGAAGGATGCGGCAGACAAGACGTTCAGAGAAGACAGCCACATTCAGGGATATGAGGCGTCTCCGATAGTAAATGCGGTTGCAAGATATCGCAACACGAAGAACAAGGACTTTGAAGAGTACCAGTTTTTCATTGAGGCCTATGAAGCGGAGCGTACGTATCTCGACCTTAAGGTTGACGTGGACAGCTTCGGTGAAAATGATGTGCTCGTTCCTTACTACACAAGCGGAAGATTCAAGGTTGGCGATACCTTCCAGTTTGAGTTTGACGGAACGACCTACGATCTGCGGGTTGCAGGCTTTATTGAGAATCCGTACATGTCATCGGCTCTTAACATCAGCATCTTCCATATTTATACCTCTCAGAAGATGATGGACAAAATTGCTGACGAACAGTATGGCAATTCGGTTGCAAGATTCATGATGTACAAGGGTAAGACCGATCCGAGAACAATGGGTGATGGTTTTACAACAGCTGATCTTGAGAAGGAGATCGGTGACAAATATAAGGAAAATGTTGCACCTTACGCTAAGGAGAATCCGGACGCAGATGTTACCAATTATATGCTTCTAAACTGGGATACAATGAGAACGGGTGCAGAGATACTTCCAATCATTGTAATGGGAGTCCTCCTGCTTTTCTCAGTCATCATCTTGCTCGTAGCCTTCCTCATCATTTCCTTCAGCATCAGAAATTTTATTCAGAGAAATATGAAGAATACAGGTATTCTCGAGGCGTCAGGTTATACGATTAAAGAGCTTAGAAGGGCAATCTCGCTTGAGATGATTATCGTATCGGGGCTAGGCGCTGTATTTGGCACAGTGGTCGGCGCGATCACCTTCGGCTTCTTCGGAAATATCGTAAGCTCGATCCTCGGACATAAGTGGAATCAGCCGATAAATATTGCTTACGCTGCGTTCACAGCAGTCGGACTTGTATTTCTTGTATGGCTGATTTCAAAGCTTATCAGCAGAACATATAAGAAAATCACAGTTCTGAGCGCTCTTCGCGGCGGCCTCGGAGCACATAATTTTAAGAAAAATCATTTCTCCTTTGAGAAGACAAAACTCCCTCTTCCGGTAGTTCTTTCGCTTAAGGACACCTTCGGAAATCTGGGCAGAAATATAGCTATGGTCATCATGATCGCAATCCTTTCAATCGCAATGCTCTGCGGTTTCGGAATGCTTGAAAACTTTGGAACGAATCCGGACAGAATGATCAAAATTACAGGGACGACAACAGGTAAGATCATGGTGCAGAACAGCAGAAATAACCTTACGGATGAGATATGGAAGATTGACGGTGTTACGGAGATACTTACATATCAGAACCTCGAGCCTGAGATATCGAAGGGTAATAAGACCATGTCAGCTAATACTTTTGCCATGATCGATCCTGAGAAGAATTACAAAGCAACCATCCTTGACGGAAGGATGCCAAAGCAGGCAAATGAACTGATGGTTACCGCGGCTGTTGCGGATGAAATGGGCATTTCCTGCGGAGATGTAGTTAAGCTGACATTTGCGGGAACAACAGAGGAATATCTGATAACAGGAATCAACCAGAGAATGCAGGAAATGGGCAGGACCATGGTTATGACTGTTGAAGGCGCTGCAAAGCTTCTTCCGGGAGCGGCACGCTACACCTATGAAATAGATGCAAAGGATAATGTGACCTATGAATACCTGAAGGCTGAGATTGGCAAGATCGGCAAGGCGTATGACGAGAAGCTTTCATATCAGGATTTTGAGAAACTGGTCGATGAGTCGATGGGTGCGATAATGACATCCATGAAAGCAATATGCATAGTATTTTCAGTGATCACATTGCTTATAGTATTTTTCGTCGAATCACTTGTCATTCGTGCAAAGATCGTAAGAGAGTGGCGCGGTATGGGCATCAGCAAGGCTCTGGGTATGACTTCAAAGGGACTTATCTCGCAGATCATGATCTCAAATATTCCTGCAATCCTCGGTGGAATCCTCATAGGAACGGTCATTGCTCCTTTTGCGGGTCTGGGAATAGTGAAGATTATCTTCATGAGCTTCGGTATCAAGGAGATTGATTTCGACATTTCAATCATAGCTATGTTGATTACGGGTGTAAGCATCCTCGTGGTGGCACTTCTTACCTCCGGTCTGTTCGGACGTAAGGTCAGAAGGCTCCAGCCGGTTGAGATGATAACGGAGGAGTAGTGTTATGTTTAAATTGACAAATAATCTCTATGATGCAATAGCCGGAGGTTCTGCTCAGGGCGTGCGGTATTCCATGCAGAGTACATGGATTTACGATCGATAAGAAGCTGCAGAAGGGCGCAATGACAGGGTTTGTTTACCGGAATGCGCCGCAGAATGTATTTCACAGCTGGGTAGAGGTTTTCCTTGACGGTAAACCGTTTGCGAGTATTGTGATTGACAGGGACAGGAAATAGTATAAAATTATCAGTAGAGAAAAATGACCGGATTAATTGCCGGGGGACTCCGGCACAGGAAGGAAGAGTATCATGCACTATAACTGTCTCATAGTCGATGACGAGTCTGAGCTTGCGAAAATGACAGCTGAATATTTCATGATGTTTGATGTGAGTACGATTTACGTCTGCAGCGCTGCGGAGTGTTACAGCTTCCTTGAGGAAAATACGGTCGATCTGATACTCCTCGACATCAATCTTGGGGACGGCTCGGGCTTCGAGGTGTGCAGGAAAGTGCGTGAGGAGATGAGCATACCTATTTTGTTTATCAGTGCAAGACAGAGCGATGATGATGTTCTGGTGGCTCTCAGCATAGGCGGCGATGATTACGTTAAAAAGCCTTACAGTCTTTCGGTCCTTCTGGCGAAGGTCAGGGTAAATCTTAAGAGAATGGAGCAGATCGAAAAGCTGAAAAATGATGTGAAGAACGGAGCAGGCGGTTCATCAGGCGGCGGTGTGTACGGAGGCAGTTCATCAGGCGGCGGTTATGCAGCGGCGGAAAACAGCGGCAATAAAGACGGAGAAGCGGGTTCCGGCAGGATTATCCTGGATGCTCCAACAATGTCGGTAATCAAAGACGGCGAACGTATTTCTCTTAAAGCGAAGGAATTTTCGCTGCTGAAATGTCTTTACGATCATAAAAATACGATTGTTACAAAGGAAACTCTCTTTGACGAGGTCTGGGGTGACAGCTTCTACAGTGACGGAACGCTGAATGTGCATATCAGGAAGCTGCGCGAGAAGCTGGAGAAGGATCCTAACAATCCTGAGATGATAAAAACAGTCTGGGGAACCGGATATATATTTGAAGAAGAGTGAGGGAACTGTGAAGGGATATAGAAAGATTATCGTTTTTTTCATACTCCTTATGACGGCTGCCCTCATTGTTCTTGTGTCGATGAGTAAGAGCGGCACATATAAGAAAAGGGATATTGCCGAGTACAACGATAAGCTTATCGGCATGGAGGAGGAATACCTGAGAGGCGTATCGGCAGAGGAACTGGAAAAGCGATACGGCTGCAGGATAATATTTTCGAAAAACTTTGTTGATGGGGAGCTTTCGGCATACTACAGGGACAATGCGCTTGTAATTGATTTTGCTCCGGGCGGAGAGTATCTGGGAAAGGCTGTATGGGATGATACAAAGTCTGCGTATAACAGTGCGCGGAAGAAAAATCTTATCGTGATGCTAACGGTCTGGGGTGTGATAACACTTTGCGGGATAATACTTATTGTTATCCTTTATTTTGCTATGATCAGGCCTGTAAAGGAGCTGAACCGTTTTTCTACCGAGATTGCAAGAGGTAATCTTGATACTCCGATACCGATCAGGAAAAGCAGTATTTCCGAGGGCTTTACCGAAAGCTTTGACCTTATGAGGGAGGAATTGAAGGCTTCCAGAGAGAGGGAAATCCTAGCGGATAAGGCCAAGAAGGAAATGGTTGCAGACCTCAGTCATGATATAAAAACTCCGGCCGCAACGATTCAGGCGACCTGCGAGGTGCTGGAGATGAAGGTCAGGAGAAAGCTTGGGGAAGAGCAGAACGGACCGACAGCCGGCAGCAGCGGAACCGATGCGAGCGGTGAAATCGGCAGTGGAAGAAGCAACAGTGCGATCACTGTGTCGAGGGACGAGCTGGAGGATGTGATAGAGAAGGTGCAGAGTATTTCTGCAAAAACAGAGACCATAAACAGCATTATGGGAAATGTATTTCACGCCAGTATGGAGGAGCTTGACAGGCTCGAGGTCGCTCAGGTTGAGGAGAGCACCGAGCTGATCGAGAATTACTTCAGAAGCCTGAAGGATTACGGTACGATAATTCTGGACAACGAGATACCGAAGTGCCTTGTTTACATGGACAGGCTCAGGATGGAGCAGGTTATCGACAATGTGATAGGCAATTCTCATAAATACGCCGGAACGGACATCCATGTTTCGTTTGATGAGTTGGAAGGTTCCGGGAAAAAATACATCAGAGTGCGTGTCTGTGACAACGGTCCGGGAGTCGATGAGGACGATCTTCCGCTCATTACAGAAAAATATTTTCGCGGAAAAGCAGCCAAAAATCAGAGCGGTTATGGGATAGGCATGCACCTCGTAAAAAGCTATATGGAAAAAATGGGCGGCGGCATGGAATACTACAACGATAATGGCTTTGTGGTGGAGCTTCTGCTCAAGAAAGTTTAAGATTAAAATAAAACGACAACAGATAGTAAAGTAAAATCTGATATTGGAGATGGAACCCCAAATACAGTGGTTATGAGAGAAATCTTGTAGCCACTATTTTTTTACAAAATAATAAATTGACACCGTGTTAGAATGCTGATACAATTCATATTGACACGATGTCAGTATAAAAATATGGGGAGGAAGGATATGCCAAAAGGATCACCGGAAAGAACGGCAGCAAGGAAAGAAGAGATAATAAGTGCCTGTGAGAAATTGTATCAGACCATGAGTTTCAAGGACATTACCCTTAAGGAGATTGGAAGCGAGACATCATTTTCAAGACCGACCATCTACAACTACTTTCAGACGAAGGAAGAGATCTTTCTGGCGCTTTATGAACGCGAGTATAATCGCTGGAATATAGAACTGACAGACATACTAGAGAATAATGATACTCTTACGAAGGAGCAGATAGCTGAAAAAATAGCAGCCTCGATAGCAAACAGGCAGCAGCTTTTAAAGCTTCTTTCCATGAACAACTATGACATGGAAGCAAACAGCAGATCGGAGCTCCTTACCTCTTTCAAGGTGGCTTATGGGGAGTCAATGAAGAATGTATGCAGGATACTCACAAAGTTCTGTCCGGAGAAATCAGTGCAGGAAATCCAGGATTTTATATATGTTTTCTTCCCGTTTATGTTTGGAATATATCCCTACACTGCTGTAACGGATAAACAGCGGGATGCAATGAAGCAGGCAAATGTGGACTATGTATACCAGTCCATTTTTGAAATAACAAACAACTGTCTGTTGAAGCTTTTATAAAGGTCAGAGGCTTGTTTTGCATAAGAAGAAAGGATAGAAAAATGGCAGGAAAACTTTAGTAGCTGTGTTTTCAGCAAGCGGTGTAGGAAGAAGTGACTTGAGGAAGTACTGTAAACGGAAAGGAGCCAGGCGATGAAATATACAAAACTTGGGAATTCAGAATTAAATGTATCCCGTATATGCATGGGCTGTATGGGATTCGGTGATGCAACGAAAGGACAGCATAGCTGGACGATTGATGAGGAACATTCCAGAGAAATTATAAAGAGAGGTCTTGATCTTGGAGTTAATTTCTATGATACGGCGATAGCATATCAGAGCGGGACAAGTGAGCAGTATGTAGGACGTGCACTCAGAGATTTTGCAAAGCGCGAGGATGTAGTTGTTGCTACGAAATTCCTTCCAAGAACACCCGAAGAAATTGAAAAAGGAGTTACCGGCCAGCGGCATATAGAAAATATGATAAACACAAGCCTTCAAAATCTTGGAATGGACTATGTGGATCTGTATATCTATCACATGTGGGATTGGAATACAGATATCTACGATATTATGGATGGCTTGAACCGTATCGTAAAAGCAGGCAAGGCAAGGTATATCGGCATTTCAAACTGTTTTGCATGGCAGATCGCAAAGGCAAACGCCATTGCAGAAAAAGAAGGCTTTGCAAAGTTTGTCTCCATCCAGGGTCATTATAATCTGATCTTCAGGGAAGAAGAACGTGAGATGGTGCCTTATTGTGAAGAAGAGAATATCGCACTGACTCCTTACAGTGCATTGGCAAGCGGAAGGCTTTCCAGAAAGCCGGGTGAGGGCGATACCAAGAGAGCTGCCCAGGATACCTATGCTAAGTTTAAATACGATGCTACTAAAGAGCAGGATGATGTGATCATAGGTCGCGTAGCAGAGCTTGCAGAAAAACATGGTGTAACCATGACAGAAGTATCCTTGGCATGGCTCCTTACTAAGGTAACATCACCTGTGGTGGGAGCAACCAAGCTGCATCATATAGAAGGTGCAGTAAAGGCTGTGGACATTAAACTTACGGATGATGAATTAAAGTACCTCGAAGAGCCATATGTGCCTCATCCGCTTGCAGGTGTCATGGCACAGAATAAGAGAAGTGATGCTTCAAAGAAACATGTATGGTCTACCGGAGACCAGAAAATTGGAAAGTGAGATAAAAGGCAATGAGCGAGAAAATTGTACAGACAGCAGGAAGACAGCAGCTTGGAGAGTTTGCACCGATGTTTGCATATTTGAATGACGACATACTCTTTGGTGAGGTGTGGAATGAAGAAGCCATTGATGTGAAGACTAAATGCATCATTACGGTAGTTTCACTTATGGCTTCTGGTATTACAGATTCTTCCTTGACATATCATCTTCAGAATGCAAAGGCGCATGGTGTAAGTAAGGAAGAGATAGCTGCAATCATAACCCATGCCACTATGTATGTAGGATGGCCAAAGGGATGGGCAGTATTCCGTCTTGCAAAGGAAGTATGGAATGAAGAAGTGCCTGAACTTACAGAAAAAGACAGATATCAGAATTCTATATGCTTCCCTATTGGAGATACTAACCCTTATGGAGAGTTCTTTGTTGGACAAAGTTATCTTGCTCCTGTTTCAACGGAACAGGTACCTGTATTTAATGTGACTTTTGAGCCGGGATGTCGCAATAACTGGCATATCCATCATGCAAAAAGCGGTGGTGGACAGATGCTGATTTGTATCGGTGGAAGAGGTTACTATCAGGAATGGGGTAAAGAAGCAGTGGAGATGACTCCAGGTAAGGTGATTAACATTCCTGCTGAAGTTAAGCATTGGCACGGAGCGGCACCGGATTCTTGGTTCTCTCATCTTGCAATTGAGGTCGCAGGTGAAGAGGCGAGCAATGAATGGCTGGAAGCCGTATCGGACGAAGACTACGGCAAATTATCATAAATCATAACAGGAGGAAGCGAAAGATGTTCAATAATACGATCACATTATCAAATAAGGGGGCTGACACAAGATGAAGAGAATAATATCGGTACTTGCAGTTGTTTTATTAGCTATTGGTCTAACGGCATGTGGGAATGACGAAACTCAGGCAACACACGATGCTGCTCAGACAGTGCAGGCTGAGAGTTCTGAGGAAGTGAAAACTACAGACAATACTGAAGAGGAAGCACAGCAGGTCGAGACAAGCGAAGCCGCTTCAAAGACAAACGATGAAATTGTGGAAGATACTTCTACTGAGAATACAGACGGCTCCGAGGAAAACAGTGGTGTTCTTGTTGTATATTTCTCTGCAACCGGAACTACAAAGGGTGTTGCAGAAAAGATCGCAGGTATCACAGGAGCGGATACCTATGAGATAAAGGCTGCGCAAGAGTATACAGATGCTGATCTTAACTGGAATGATTCAAACAGTCGCTCAACCAAGGAGCAGAATGACTCTTCCGTCAGACCGGAGATAGGAAGTGATACAATATCGTTTGATGGATATTCTACCATCTATATCGGATATCCGATCTGGTGGGGAGAAGAACCCCGTATCATGGATACGTTTGTGGAGAACTACAGCTTTGATGGCATTACAATGATTCCTTTCTGTACTTCAAGCAGCAGTGGAATAGGCAGAAGCGGTCAGAATCTTGCGGACAATGCTGGAAGTGGAACATGGCTTGAGGGTAAGCGTTTTGGTGCCGGAGCATCGGAGGATGAGATTAAATCCTGGATAGAGGGTTTACAGTAAAGAAAAAGTGAGGGCGGATGCATGCAGGGAAACCATAAGAGGATCAACAGAAAAAGAGAGCATAAAAAGTCGGGACTGGGAACCTCAGTTATGAGATTATTATTATGTAGCGGTAGAGGAAGGTAAATGTTATGCAAGGTTGGATAGACGGATTTCAAAGGTCGATTGAGTACATAGAACAGAATCTTACAGAGACGCTTGATATCGAGGAGATTGCAGCTAGGGCAGCGCTTTCTTCCTTCTATTATCAGCGAATCTTTGGTGCACTTTGTGGCATGACCGTTGGAGAATACATCCGCGCTAGGCGAATGACTATGGCAGCCCAGGAGCTGTCTCATTCTGACAATAAGGTGATCGACATTGCCATGAAGTATGGCTATGACTCACCTGACAGCTTTGCAAAAGCATTTCAAAGGTTTCATGGCATCACTCCTTCTCAGGCAAGGGAGTCGGGTGCAAGACTCAGGTCGCTTGCTCCGCTGCATATAAAGATCTCATTGGAGGGTGGAAATATGTTGGATTATAAAATAGTTGAGAAGGCTCCTTTTACTGTTGTTGGTATTAAGAGGAGATTTAATTCTGAGACAAGTTACAGCGAGATTCCGAAGTTCTGGGGCGAGTGGATGCGTGATACGAAAGGGCTAAAGGGAATGTTCGGCCTATGCGATGATATGGACGGGAAGAACTTTGACTACTGGATTGCTGACTTATATATGCCTTGGGAGGCAATTCCAGATGGTTGTGATACCTATCAGATTCCGGGCGGACTATGGGCGCTATTTATGTGTAAGGGACCACTACCTGATAGTATGCAGAAGGTTAATACAGAGATTTGGTCTGAGTGGCTTCCTTCCCTACAGGGTTACGCTTTAGCGGGAAATTATTCATTAGAGTTCTATTTGCCACCGACTGAGGATCCTGCTGACACAGTTAGTTATATCTGTATTCCTCTTAAAAAACTGTAGGAGGAAGTGCATATGCAATTGAATTCTGGGTTCAGCCTATTACAACCTGCTGGTGTTCATGTAAAATATCGTGAGCTTCCTGACTCAGTGATACATGATCTTGGTCTGGAAACATTCTGTGAGGAAATATCCGACGACGCAAAGGAGCGTCGTATGATAACGGAAATATTATCAAATATATCTCCGAATCCTGCTGTGGCAATTTACCGTCAGAAGATTTTCGGGGATATATTACATTTACCTGAACTTAGAAAGACTCTGCTGGACTTATTTGACAAGATACAGTTCATGAAGGATTTTGGAAGCCTGCATAAGTCTTCTGACGAAGAACTGGGACTCTGGAATCTGTTTCACCGTCTTGACGAACTGGATAGTTATATTAAACTCATAGAAACTATGAGGGACTGTCTATCGGATGATCGTATCAAGTCCGAAGGCTTGCTCTCGCTTAGAGACTATATTGACGAGCTTTACATGGATGCCCATTTTGCTGATATGAAAAAGGACATCGACGAGCTGAAGATAAAGGCTTCTGATGTAAAGAGCATCACACTTGGAGTCAATGTAAACGAGCGCTTTGAAGCTATCAGCATAGGACTGGTCTCGATAAATAAGAAGCCCTTTAAGAAGTCGGGTATTGTCAGTAATTTTGCAGAGGCAATCTCCTCAAAGGACAGATTAAGTGACACTTCAGACTGGGACGGTGATATGCACTATCAGCTTATAGAAAATGAGGAGAAGAACAGTGTCGCTGGTGAAATGATTAAGGCGGGGAGCTTTCTTAATGCATTATCCTCTATATCCTCCGATACTGGAGCGCAGGGTACAACTGTTAATATCGCTTCAGACGGTGCAGTGGCAGGCTCAACATTTTATCTGGATATTGTTGTAAATAAGATGCTCAGTTCCCTTGTGAAGAAACTCAGGGATACGCTTACAAAGTATGCAAATGTTGCGATTGTTAATATCTCCGGACTGGTTCCGGAGTTCATATATTACATAAGATGTGCTGAGTTAATAGAAAATCTGATGAAAAAAGGTTGTGTACTTAGCGAGGCACAACCTGTCGATGATGGCGAGACTTTCATGGAAGCAAGAGGCTTCTACAATTTGAAGCTTGCACTTGCATTAGATGATGTGAGCAGCATCGTAGCGAATGATCTTTCCTTTGATAAAGAACACACCGTTTATATCCTCACCGGTGCTAACCGCGGTGGAAAGACAACAATCACGCAGGCTGTTGGTCAGCTATTCGTTCTGGCGCAGGGAGGACTATATGTTTCAGCAGAAAGCTTTCGGTACGTCCCATGTGACTGTATCTATACTCATTTTCCTGCGGACGAAGATAGGACTATGGATTTAGGCAGACTAGGAGAGGAGTGTGTCCGGTTCAAGGAGATATATTCTCAGGCTACAGGGAAAAGTCTTGTGCTGCTGAATGAAACCTTCTCAACCACATCGTTTGAAGAGGGTTACTATATTGCAAGAGACTCAGTAAGAGCACTTCTGACAAAGGGTATTCGGACAATCTACAATACTCATATGCATAAGCTTGGAATAGATGCTGAGAAACTAACTGGTGAGAACTCTGGTGCAGGAGCTGCATCCCTCGTTGTGAAGACCGATTCAGGAGAACGCTCATTCAAGGTAGCTCTGGCTCAACCGGAAGGCTCATCATACGCTAAGGATATCGCAGAAAAGTATGGTGTAACATATGATATGCTCATAGAAAAAAATACTTGAAAAGAATTTTTAATTAACTTAACCTTTTATTTGGGCGTCCAATTCTAGTGCTGATGTTTTTAATTAGAAACTGATGCACTAGTAACATGGAAACAAAATTGACATGGAAAAGGAGCGGGATATGAACAAGGAAGAACTACATAGATTTGTACAGTATAGCACTGGAAATGAAAGCAACATCTGTCAGATTTATGTCATACAGGATGGCGAAGCAGTATATGAGGACTGCTGGCATGGTTTTCGCACTGATGATGCGATGCATGTTGCATCAGTAACAAAGGGTGTTATGGCGCTGCTTACCGGAATATCAATAGATAAAGGTTATATTCAGGGAGTGGATCAGAAGGTTCTAGATTTCTTCCCTGGATACGCGGTTAAAAGGGGAGAGAAAACAATCTATGATGTGACCATAAGACATCTCCTTACTATGACTGCACCATATAAGTATAGGTTTGAACCATGGAAAAAGGTTTGTACTTCGGATGACTGGACTAAAGCGGCACTGGACTTACTTGGCGGAAGAGCTGGAATTACAGGTGAATTTAAGTATGCCTCTCTCGGAGTGCAGATCCTGACAGGCATTATAGAGAATGCTACGGGCGAGAGATGCATAGACTTTGCAAATAAGAATCTGTTCCTGCCGCTTGGAATACCAGAGCATGTGATTCATGGTTCCAGTGATAAGGATGATCAGTTTAACTATCTGATGAATAAGAGACCGAGAAAGTACGAGTGGTTCTCTGATCCACAGGATGCAGTTACTGCCGGTTGGGGACTATGCTCATCTGCGAAAGATCTGGCAAAAATCGGTGAGATGATTCTGAATGATGGAAAGGCTCCAAATGACAGCTTACAGTTAGTATCCAGTGAGTGGCTGAAGGAAATGACAGCATCACATCAAAAGCTGGGTAAGAATTGTGGATACATGAGCTATGGATATCTCTGGTGGAAGCCACATGATGGTAGAGATGTAGTAGCTGCAATCGGAGACGGTGGAAATGTTATCTATGTAGATAAGGAAAGAAGCATTGCAGTCGGTGTAACGGGTACATTTAAACCGAGGATATTCGACAGGGTTGATTTTATTGAGAAGAAGGTTCTGAATGGGGGCATCATAAAACTATGAGTGACAAGAATGTTGTATATGCATATAATACTATGATTTAATGTGTTTAATATAATATGGTTTACGTGACAGCATTTTGACTGCAATAAGTTAAGTAAAGGTATATAATATGAATAAAAACAATTTCCCGCAAACCCTTGTAAATAAAGGATTTGCGGGATTTTTTTGTGTTTTTTCGATTATTGACGCTCTTTTTATTGCCCAAAAGTATAAAAAAAGTATAAAATGGTCTTAAAAGTATATATAAACATAGATGAGGAGTGTAAATCATGTCATTTTTTGGGAAATTGTTTAATACTGATAAAGAAGAAAGCTCTGCATTAACAAAAGAAAATAAACAGATTGAAAAGAAACTAAAAAACCTAAATCATTTAAAATATGGTGACAAGAAAACATTATCTGCAGTAGAAATTGAAAATTCGTATTTTGGAAATGGAGTTTTAGTTAAGGACACAAGTTCGAAAGATGTATGTTACATAGATATACTGGGAGGATTTGGTAATCATTCTTTTGGCGATAAGCCAGATGCTTCCTATGGTATATATGAAATTGCTGTGAGAGAAGATAATATAGAATATGTCCTTGATTCCATGGAGAGTATTTATAAAAAATCTGATCAGATAATGGATGAGTGTTATGATGAAATCTATAAAGAGATTACTGGATTTTTTGAAAACAATAGTGATAGTGATTGGGATATACGTTTAAAGGATGAATTTAGTTTAGAGTATTTAAAAGAAAACTGGTATGTAAATGGACTGTCTATTAATGATGATTGTATAGAAGTATGTATTGGTATTAAGGCTGCCGAAAATCCGGAACATGATAGCTTTTATAATGTAAGTATATTTATTGACTATAGTACGCAAGAGCCGGAAGTTTCGTTTGATATTGTATGGTAAAACCGGCTTTAACTATTGGAAGTTTTTAAAGAAGTAAGGACAACACTGGCCGGCAGAAAACAGGAATATGGGGAAGAATATGGTTGAGTATAAGCGGAATGGCAGGTGTTATCGCGAACGAGGTCATAAATGAATGACCAGTCAATTGCTTTGTCGATAATTCGCAGAAGATGATCCTGTGGAACAAGATCATCGATAGATACCATCTGAAGCTGATTTCTTACGCGCCGGCCACTGTGGAGTATGAATCATACAAACAGCAACCGCGATTATGGATCATGATCATACAAAAAACAACCGTAATTGTGGATTAAGATCATGCAAAAAACAACCATAATTATGGGTCATGATCATACAAAAAACAACCGTAATTGTGGATTATAATCATGCAAATAACAATCGTAACAATGGATTATATATATCCAAAAAGTATATAATCAGAGTGACAGGGAGGAAATATGAACTATAAAGTTCTCATAGTGGATGACGAGGCAGAGCTTGCTGAGTATACAGCCAGATATTTTAATATGTCAGGAGTTGAAACTGCCTATGCGCTTGATGCAAAGGCGGCAGAGGAGTTTTTGAAGGATAATACCTGCTCACTGATACTCCTTGATATCAATCTTGGAGAGGACAGTGGTTTCGATCTTTGTCAGAAGATAAGAACAACCATGGATATTCCTATATTTTTTATTAGTGCAAGGTTAGCGGAAAATGATATGCTGCTTGCACTCAGTATCGGTGGTGATGATTATATCACCAAGCCTTATTCTCTTGGAGTGCTTCTTGCAAAAGTCAGGGCTGAGCTGAAGAGATATGAAGAAAGCCGGAAGATGAAGAATATGAATGAAGAGACGGGGGAAGCCTCAAATGGCAGCGGAGCCGGTAATGAAAGCATAATTACGCTCGGTACGGCAGAGGTAAACCTAAGAACGGCAACAGTTAAGCGCGGAGGCGAAGAATATCCTCTTAAGGCTATGGAATATAAGCTTCTTGTTTATATGCTGAATAACAGGGGAAGAGTAATCCCAAAGGATGAATTTTTTGAAAAAATCTGGGGGACTGAATTTGTTGGCGATGTTACGCTGAATGTTCATATGAGACATCTGAGAGAAAAGATAGAAGATGATCCGGGAAATCCGGAGATCATAAAAACAGTTTGGGGCGTAGGTTTTATACTGGCATAGCCCACTATTCCTACGTTTTTGATACTGTACTCTCGGAAAAACATTCTACGTTATTGGTCCAGTTATTTTAGAACCGATATACTGAACAAAAGGTGCTTTTACTATGAACAAAAGATTTTTTATTGTGATATTGATAATGTTAATACTTACCGGTGCAGGCATTTCTCTTTATATCCAAAAGGAAGCAAGCAGTATTAAAGTGCCTGTTCATACTACGGAGATCAATCGTCATTTACTGCGCCTTCAGGAAGACTGGAAGGAGGTGGAGCAGCATAATAATGAAAAGATCGTTAAGGATAAAAGCTATGATTATGTGATCATAGATAAATCCGGCAGAGTAATAATGTATACCAAGTCAAAAATGGCAAAGAGCATAGCTTCGGCAACCAGTGATTTTGATATCATAAGGAATATTGAAGTCAACGGGAGCTTTGCAGGAAGTCTGATTGTTGAAAATAATATGATGGAACAGTATGAGCAGAAAAATAACCGAATTGTTTTGATCATTGTTCTGCTGATCGTTATACTGGCTGTCATTTTTGCAAGCTATTATTTTTATCTTTATCGCAGAATGGTAAAGCCTTTCAGAAAGCTGAACGAATTTGCTGTCAGGGTTTCAGGCGGAGATCTGGATACACCTCTGGAAATGGACAGAGAGCATATTTTTGGAGAATTTACAGAGGCCTTTGATATAATGCGTGAGGAATTAAAGAACAGCCGGGAAAGAGAAGAGGCTGCCGTCAGAAGCCGTAAGGAACTGGTGGCGGAGCTTTCTCATGATATTAAAACGCCGGTAGCATCCATAAAGGCAATGGCAGATGTTATGAGCCTTACAGCTAAGGATGACATGGAGAGAGAAACCATTGCGGCCATTAACGGTAAGGCTGATCAGATCGATAAGCTTATATCCAATCTCTTCCATGCGACTCTTGAGGAGCTTGAACAGTTGGAGGTTAATGCAGATGATGTGGATTCTACAGATATTACCAGAATGCTGGTTGATGCAGATTATCTGAAAAAGATTAAAGAGATGGATATTCAGGACGCAGTGGTTAAGGGAGATAAAATGCGTCTGAATCAGGTTATCAGTAATATCATTTATAATTCCTACAAATATGCAGATACAGATATCAGGGTTACAAGCCGTTTTGAGGAAGGTGAGCCTGCAAATGGTAAAAAAGATGAATTTAAAAATGATTATCTTATTATAGAGATTGCTGATAAAGGCGGTGGAGTGTCAAAGGATGAGATCGAACTTATAATGGAAAAATTCCGCCGTGGTTCAAATTCAAAGGGCAAGGATGGTTCAGGCCTTGGACTCTATATTTCAAAATATTTTATGGAAAGAATGGGCGGAGGCATATCCTGCAGAAATGGTGATGGTGGTTTTATAGTAACGCTAAGGATAAAAGTTGCATAAGTGATGTAGTAGTTAACTGCAATTAAAGAAAATTTAAAGATTACACAAAGCATTTAAAATATAAGATTGGTATTATTAAGCCATACAGTGAAAAATCTGTATGGCTTTTTCAGTTAATAAAACAAGCAGATACCGGAGGAACTTTAGTTCCGCAGGATTATGAGATGCGGTTTTTGCTTCTCATAATATTAAATATAATGACATAACAGAGCAGAAATATTGTCAGTGTGTAATAGAAAGGACAAAGCTATGAAAGAAACAATCATTAAAACAGACAAGCTTTCCAAGAGCTTTTCGGTTGGCGGAAGGCAGCAGCATATAATAAAAAATATGGATCTGGAGATATATAAGGGAGATTTTACGGTTATAATGGGTTCTTCCGGCGCAGGCAAATCAACACTGCTATATGCGCTTTCCGGAATGGACAAACCGAGCCTCGGAAGCATCCGGTATTCGGGAGAGGAAATCACCAAAATGAACGATGATCAGCTGGCGGTGTTCCGAAGAAAGCATTGCGGATTTATATTTCAGCAGATACATCTTGTTGACAGCATGAGCATTATGGATAATGCCATTTCCACAGGAATGCTTACAGGTCAGAAGCAGAAGAAGCTTAAGGAAAAGGCGGAGAAGCTTTTTGAACGGGTAGGTATATCGAAGGAAATGACAGAAAAGTTTCCTTCCCAGCTTTCCGGTGGTGAGGCGCAGAGATCGGCTATGGTAAGAGCTGTAATAAATGACCCTGATGTTGTCTTTGCGGATGAACCGACAGGCGCGCTTAATTCCTGTGGTGTTAAGGCCGTTCTGGATGTGCTTACGGATCTTAATAATAATGGACAGTCAGTTGTAATGGTAACTCATGATATTAAATCTGCTAGAAGAGCAAATCGAATAATATATCTGCAGGATGGAGGCATCATGGGAGAATGTGATTTGGGAGAATATGTAAGCGGCGACAAAGTGCGACATGAAAAACTCAGAAAATTCCTTCAGGATATGGGCTGGTAATGATAAGCAGATCAGACAATATATGTGGCATAACCTGGTCAGGCCATAAGATATAAGGAGATTTATAATGATCAAATTAGTTAAATCAAATATCAGAAAAGACAGAGCGGTATTTACAGCGTTCCTTATGATCATCATTTTGTCAACGCTGTTACTGAGTATTGGCCTTTTTATGAAAAAATATGATGCTCAGTATGATGAGAAGAAAGAAAGGGCAGGCATCGGCGATGTAGAGCTTTTTGCAACAGGGAATAGTGATGAAGTGTCTGAAGTAATTAATGGTATTTCGGATGTTAAGGAATATCGATTATCGGACATAATCCGTTCGGAGGAAGCTTCTCTTTCTTCTGAAGAGAGGAAATATGAAGAGAGCAGATCAGATGTGGTCCTCCACTCTGTTGAGAGTGTTCATATAAGTCATTGCAAATTTATGGAGAGAGATGATTCTTTTCCCGGACCGAAGGTATATCTTAATCTGTATTTTGCAACCTCGAATGGGTTTAAGCCGGGAGATAAGATTACCATAGAAGTGCCGGCGCTTGAAACGAAGGAATACACAGTTGCAGGTATCTATGAGGACGTTCAGCAGGGCAATACCTTCTCATGGTGCTCGGTAGCACTTGATCCGGATTCCTTCAAAGCACAGCGGAAGCTTGCAGAGGATGCTGCAAAGCTTGATATAGCTTATATCGCTCAGACAGAAATAGTTGCATCCTTCGTGCAGGGCGTGATTCATGATGATGGACTCCAGACGATCATCAGTGCACTCTACGAAAAGGATATTCCGACATATGGATTCACTATCAAGCTGGCTAAGGCAGGTTATGTAAGTGTAACAAATATACTTGCTGCCTTTACAACAGTATTTGCTCTTGTGGCAATGATCGTATGCTTTGTGATGATCATATTTACTATTAATAACAACATTGACAGGGATGTTCGAAATATAGGAGCACTCAGAGCTGTAGGACATACCAACAGACAGATACAAACGGCACTTCTCTTGGAATATCTTGTGATAGGAACTGTCGGCTGCTGCATCGGTACAGCACTTGCATATATCGTGATGCCGGTGCTCGATAAGGGATTAATGCGTTCGGTAACAGGAATGTACTGGGAGAATAAAATCTATCCGATTATGAATATCGTGGTGCTCGTAGGACTGCTTATTGCAATGTCACTGGTTGTGTTACTGGCAACACGCAGGATCAGAAACCTTCATCCGGCGACAGCACTTCGTTTCGGGCTTCAGTCAAACAGCTTCAAGAAGAATCCGCTTCCGCTTGCAACAACGAAGGGTAAGCTTAATCCGCTTCTTGCAGCAAAGAGTATGCTTCAGAATAAGGTTCAGAATCTTATTGTAGCAGGTGTAGTGGTAGTTGTAGCTTTCATGACTATATTTTCAGGGATTCTCTTATACAATACTCGTGTGGATATATCAAAATTCCAGACGATAGTAGAGGGCGATGTTCCTGATGGAGTTGTAATGGTAAATACAACCGATGAGGCCGAGATAAGCAGCATCCGCGAGGATATTGCTAAGATACCGGGAGTATCTGAAGCATATGGCTACGAATGGCATAATATCAGCGTTGAGGGCAAGGCTACCTATGCTTTCTATACGGATCATCCGGAGTATCTGCAGTGTGGAGTTTACGAGGGACAGATGTACCAGGAGGCAAATGAAGCTGTTATCGGAAGACTTCTTGCCGAAAAGCTGGATGTTAAGATTGGTGATGAGATAGAAATAGAATGCGCCGGAAATAAGGCACGCTTCATCGTTACAGGTTATCAGCAGTCTGTTATAAATATGGGCGAACGTGTATTTATAAGTGCTGAAGGACTGAAGAGACTGGGCCTTCAGCCGGAATTCAGCGGTGTCAGGATCCGTGTCGAGGATGCGACAGAGGAGGCGGTGGATGATGTTCTTTCACAGGCAAAGGAGGTTCTTGGCGAAAGCTGTACAGGAGTCGATAATGTATACCGTTATCAGAGGAGTGGAGATAACCTGATCATGTTTGCAGCAACACTGCTGATACTTCTGCTGATATTTGTAAATATCGGAATCATCTTCCTTGTTATCAAGCTTCTCCTGAAGACTGTATTTATCCGGAAGGAGAAGGAGTTTGGTATCAAGAAGGCAGTCGGTTTCACAAGCCGTCAGCTGAGACTTCAGCTCGCACTTTCACTCTTCCCGGTAAGCTTTATCGCTTCAATAGGTGGAGCAATACTTGGATTCCTGTTGGTTAACCCATTGCTCTCAGCAGTGCTGAGTGGTTTTGGTATAGCCAGTGCTGATTTTCTTCTGGTACCTGCGCTGATATTTATAACAGTTGCTGTGGTCGGAGTTTTAGTTTTCGGAATGACCTATCTGATGTCAGGAAGAATGAAGAAGATTTCTGCATACCAGCTTATGCAGGAATAAAAAGAAAAATGACATATGAGCCACTGTGAGAATACTTACAGTGGCTTATTTTTTGCCGTTAATACCGGCAACAACATACAACCGAGCAGAGCTGTGAACGATTCCTGACTGGAGAAAACATTTATGGCTCTGCTCGGTTGGCGAGCAATGCGAGACCGAATGAGCGATGCATCGCAACGCTTTTTCTGATGTGCTGATTTCCGAATCAACAGCTGAATAAACTTCGCTCAAAAAAATGAGCGTAGTTTTTAGCGAAGTTTGAGTGCCAAAAGATAATTTGAGTAATTATAGGCTTACTGCAAAGATTAACCTATAATTTCCGACAATGAGGTTTATTATGCTCAATATTTTTATATAATAATATATATATTATGAATGCATATATAAAAATATATATAATGTTGACTAATTATACATAATATTATATAATATTCTCATCAAGGTGGTGATTATATGTCTGGTTTTCAAGAATACTTAGATGATGCTTTGAAAAAGGTATCTTTTTCAGAAAAAGAGAGCATTAAAAGAAATAATGATTATGATGTTTTTGAAGAAATAAGGGAGCAATTAATTAAAGCTCGAGAAGAAGCGAATCTAACTCAAATGGATCTTGCAAGACTGTCTGGTCTGACGCAATCGTATATCAGCAATATAGAGAATGGAAGCAATAGACCAACCATTACGACTCTAAAGAAGATTGCAGATGCTTTGGGAAAAAGATTGTTTGTAGGTTTTAATGACTAAGGAGATATGGTAATGACAGGGTTAGAAAAGTTGTACATAGATAGCTTCAGAGGTATAAAAGATTTATATTTGGAACGATTAAGTCCGATTAATTTGATTGTAGGCAATAATAATAGTGGGAAAACATCTGTATTAGAAGCAATAGAGTTCCTGCGTTTTTATAATGCCGGTTTAATTAATGTGCTGCAGATCGCTCGTCAAAGAGATTATCAATTTGCCATGGAATACTCTAATTCTATTTATGAAAATGTAATGTGCATGTTTCCTCAGAATTTACCAGTCAAAATAATAGAACTGAGCGGAACATATAACGGAGAAGCATTTTCTTATAAATTTCATGGTGAGAATAAAAGAATGTTTTATAATCCGGAAGAAGATATAAATGGAATCAGCAAAAAGCGCATTCGTTCTGCTTCTCAGGGGGAGATGGAAGTTGACGGATTTGAAGGAGGAATATTGGTAAATCTTGGGAAGGAATTTAACCAGTTAGCTGTTAAATTTCATCGTAACATCAAGATGGCAGATTATTCTTACTCGGAATCCAAGAGCCTTCCTATAAGATATGTTGGGGCGTTTGCTCATCTGAGAGGAGATATCATCAGCGAAATTGTACGCAATGAAGAATATAAAAATATTTGCGTAATGATGCTGAAACTCTTTGACAAAGGAATTACAGATATACTCACTTTACCAAGTGATACAGGTTCTCATATGGTCAGCTATATCAAACATGACCGCTTAGGAAATATGCCACTTTCTACATATGGTGATGGTATAAAAAGAGCACTTGTTCTTGCAAATGAAATAGCGAAGGCTCGTGGCGGCGTTTTACTGATTGATGAGATTGAGACATCAATTCATAAGCAGTACTATGATGATATTTTTAGATTTGTGACCAAGGCATGTATGCAATACGACGTCCAATTATTTATTACGACACACAGTCTCGAAGCTGTAGATGGAATACTGGAGACACAGGATTACAAGGGGAATAACACCGAAGATAGAATAAATGTTATTACACTTCGAAAAGATGGAGAGAAGACTTTGTCACGCTCAATGAAAGGATTTGATGTATATAGAGAGCGTGAAGAGTTTGGATTAGAGGTACGCTTATGAATAGCTTGATTCTTTGTGAGGGAAACACCGATGCCATCCTTCTCAGTTACTATTTGAACAAAGTTTATGGATGGGAATATTGTAGAAAAGCTCCGAGCCATCTTGATATAAAACAGAGTGAATTTGAGGAATCAATAAACTGGTATAAAAGAGGTGATGACAGGCTTTTGATATGTGGCGTGGGCGGAAAGGATAAAATGTTTACGTTTTTCAAAGGAAAAGTGTTATCACCTATGGTTAATTCGGAAGATAGATTTACAAAAATAGTTTTAATTCTTGATCGAGACGACAAGGATGTTGACTCGATTGAGGCACATGCGTCGCACGTTTTCAGCCCCGTGATAACGAAAATGAAGAATAATGTATGGACTGATAATAATTATTCCGATTCGTTTGGATTGAAAAAACATGTCGAAAGTTTATTGATCATAATACCTCCGGAGCATCAGGGCGCATTGGAGACTCTTATGTTGGAATCGATATCGGAAAATCCATATGATGCTGCAATCGTTAAAAGAGCAGGGGATTTTGTTGATGAGATGCAAAATAGCGCATCTCGTTACATCAGCAATAAATGGATGAAATACATCATCAGATGGAATCTGATGTTCTTAATGAGAAAATGAATTCGATTGGTTTTAATTGATATTACAGGATAATGTACGAAGGAGTTTTGTGTAATGCGAGTTTTAATGATTAATTGCAGCCCTGTCCGCACCGGAGCAACTGCAGAAATAGTCAAGTTGGTTTCGGAACAGTTATCAAATAAATACAGTGTCAAAACCATTTGCATTGACGATTATGTCTTTGCATTCTGTAGAGGTTGCCGTTCTTGCCACAATACGGCGAAGTGTGTCATGAGTGATGCATGTGTTATCGAGAATATAATGAGAGAATATGATGATGCAGATATTATTGTCTCTGTTTCTCCGTCATACTGGGCAGATATTCCCGGGCAGTTCAAGGCATTCATCGACAGATGTACACCTTGGTGCAATACGCACGAGCCGCATGCAACTATTAAGCCTGGCA
>Ga0247611_10002509_pt1 | contig 29404 bp, 43 predicted proteins | sample 177DNAGHGhighgp2_FD_192422 | JGI IMG/M metagenome (GOLD analysis project Ga0247611, IMG submission 192422) | Sheep rumen microbial communities from Palmerston North, Manawatu-Wanganui, New Zealand - 1770 DNA GHGhigh gp2 | ecosystem: Host-associated > Mammals > Digestive system > Stomach > Rumen... | reverse complement strand
TCCAGTTAGACTATGAGGGCATATTAAAATTAAATGTGGTAGGCACAGCGTCCCTCACTACAAGACACCTCCATTTACAAGCATTGTATTTTTATTATAAGCATTAAGTTGTATAACATCCTATAATTATTACATTTCTATACCACATATTTAGATTATTTTGGTGCTTCCTAAAGGAATTGAACCTTTAACCTCCAATTTGTAAGAATGGAATCCAAACCATTAGACTAAGGAAGCATTTTTTGGTGGAGATTATGGGATTCAAACCCATCTGGTTTTCTGTTTGCAGGACAGACGACCACCTCTAGCAGTCCCAACCCCCATATTTATAATTTTTGAAAAGATTATATTTTAGAAATCATTTTTCCAAAAATATTATCTTTAGAAATCCAACCATTTACTCTTTTATGATTGTTGGAAATTTGATAAGAATTATTTTTTATAGCTGAAATTAAATGACAGTAATAATGTCCATTAACTTTACATAAAACAATATCATTCTTTTCTAAAATGGTATTTTCAGTTACTGGTTCCATAATTACACTTTCACCATTTTTAAGCTTTGGTGTCATAGAATTACCATAACCTGTTACAATACAGGTTTCTCCATTCTTTAAATGCTCAGCTGTAATTTGATCTTCCTTACCTTTAAACATTTTTATTATTCTCCTCTCTTTATATATAATTTTGGTGGAGCCCCAAGGAGTTGAACCTCAGATACTTTAGACTTAGGATTTTTTAATAAAGCATATTCACATTGCCCCATTTATTTGGTGGGAACGGTGAGGCTCGAACTCACAGTCGCTCGGTTATCAGCCGAGTGCACGAACCAATCGTGCTGCGCTCCTATTTTATTGGTGGACAAGAAGGGGATCGAACCCTCGACCTTCTGATTGCAAAACAGACGTTCTCCCAACTGAACTACAAGCCCATAATGGTGCTGACGGAAAGATTTGAACTTTCGACCCGTCTCTTATAAGGAGACCGCTCTACCTCTGAGCTACGCCAGTATTTAATATTTATTATTGTGGTGCTGGATGAGGGATTCGAACCCCCATCTAGTGCTTACAAGGCACTCCGTCTAGCCATTGACCTAATCCAGCATTTTTATTGGCGTGGATGACAAGACTTGAACTTGCACATCAAATTTCTTCGACTACTGGTGCCTTAGCAGGGCACTACCTTACCAATTAGGTTTACATCCACATTTTAACCGCATCGAATTCTACACGGTTAACCTTTTAAAGGTCTCATAAGATCTCCATATTTAGATAACATTTCAGTATATACTTTAGTTTCGCATACAGCTGTTAATGTTCCTTTACTTCGATGTTTTTGCATCCATAAATTTTTAAGTTCATTAGAATTTTCAGTATCCATAAAGGTTACTTTTAATTCTTTATTTTTAGTATCAAAATATTCTACTCTAAAATTCATAAAATTTTACCTCAATTTCTTATATTTTGGTGCTGATTAAGAGGATTGAACTCCTATTTAATACTTACGAGGTATTTAGTCTACCATTAACTCAAATCAGCTTTAAAATCTTTTATATAATAATTAGGTTGTTATCCACACAACATATTCTGCCATTTGGCGGAATGTTCTATATCCTTAAATCCAAATTAAACCCTCTACCTATTTTGGTAATAATAGACTTGATTGGTTTCTATCTACCTCAAGAGCCGTCCGTATCCACTAATATTCGTGTTTTGATCTGATAATAATTTAACTCAAATTTAAGCGAGTAATGTTATCAACATAGATTCTTAAACTACTAATTTTATTTATTTTTTATGGTGCTGGAGATAGGAATCGAACCTACAACCTTATGCTTACAAGGCATCTGCTCTGCCTAATTGAGCTACTCCAGCATTTTTTAAACTTATTGATTACGTACTCAATAAGTCGAGCACTAGAAGAATAGTTATTCTTATCGCTTGTACTTTGCTATCTAGCACCTATATTTTCACTTGGTAGAAAATATCAAAACCTTTAACTTAACCACTTACTCAACGTCCACTACCCCACTCTGGGAAGAGTATCGACTCTCTTCATCTTTCAGTCAAAAAAATATACTAACTTTTTAATATGCTTTTTTCACGGAAAGATTTGTAAGTTTTTAAAAATTGGCGAGCCATAGGAGTATCGATCTCCTGTCCCTTGGGAGACGGCCAAGGATTCTACCATTAAACTAACGGCCCATTTTAAAGGATGTTTAAAATCCTTAATTATTTTTTGTAAATCTATAATTGTGATATGATAAGCGTTTGCCATTAATGACACGACGAATACCATCACGACAATTATCAATTGTCAAATTTAATATTTTAGTCATATATATTGCACATTCTTCTACTGTTTCAAATTCTTGAAGCCATTTTTCATTAAAAGCTATTATTTTACCTTTGTAAATATGTCTTTTCTTTTGTTCTTTTTTTAATAGTTCTAATTGCCATTTTAAAATTTCTTCTTTTTTATTTTGTTGAATACTTTTTTCTTGTTGTTTAACATCAATAATTAAAGGCTCAATATTTTTACCTAAATATTCTTCAATGGTAATATTGTAATTGTTATTAAGATAATGAAAATCACCGTGACAATTTGAACACAATAAAATACATTTTTTAATTTCTTCAAAAAATTTTTCAATTTGAGAATTTGCAAGAAACCTAGAAGGATTTTCATTTTTCTCTGTTGAAACAATATGATGAAATGCTAATATATGAGGTCTGTTTTCTCCACATTTTATACATTTACCACCCAATCTTTTAACTCCTTCTTTTTTAAAGCTTGACGTTTATAAATTGTTCGTTTATTACAATCATCAGTGGGAGGAACACAATCAAAACAATAAGAACGTTTATTACCGTTAAAAATAGTTAAAAATGATTTATTACAAATTTGACAATTCTTTTGCATTTTATCCTTCTTTCTAAAGATTATTTTTATTTTTTGGCGGAAGCAGTGGGATTCGAACCCACGTATGCATACGCACGGCTTAACAGGCCGTTGCCTAACCGCTAGGCTATACTTCCATTTATTTGGCGGACACTAGAGGATTTGAACCTCCCTAAGACGACTTAACAGGTCGTTGCCTTACCACTAGGCTAAGTGCCCATATTATATTTAAAGCTATCTTGAAATCAATTCTTATTCTCTATTCAAGTTCTTCTACCATAATTTTGAGTTTCACACAAACCAACTATCGCCAGTTTCATCTTAATTTAATAAGTTCGTTTCTGTTGCTGTTGTATTTTTTAATTAGCATCACAGCTAATGTGTGTGGTGAGTTTCCTCTATCCTATTATATATATTATATAAGAGAATAGCATTAAGTTCTACGTAACCACCGTTCTGTTTTTCAACTTAATATTTAACTATAGCTTTTATTATTTAATTTGGCGAGCTATGAGGGAATCGAACCCTACTCCTCAAGCGTGACAGACTTGAACTGCAACCAATACACCAATAGCCCATTTACTAAAAATAAAAAGGTACGCCCGAATTCGAACATACCTTTATATTAAGGAGGAATATATAGAAAAACTTAAATACTAAATCTAGTTATGCTATCTATATCTATAAGAGATGTTTCGAATTCTGATGTTTTGAGCACGCTGAAATAACGGTACTATCAATGACGTTTCTAGTATCGTTGGCTGTAGCTATATTAATATTTCTTGTTACTAATAATTGTGCTAACATCATAACTCGAGCACTCCTTTCAAAATTTTTATTTTATGAGTTGGCTACTTCACCAACTCTTCGATTACTTGTATTATGTTTTTTTCTTCAAAAAAATATTTGAAAAAAAGATATTTTGTGAAAATTATTTATTTCACAATGAAATTAGGTGTTTAAATTTTCAAAAAAGTGAAGAGAAAATAAGAAAATTTATTTTTTTATTAAAAAGTGATACTTGTTACAGTATCACCTTATATTTTAATTATGTTCAGCTTCATCTAACATCTTAACAGTATTTTCTAAAATTGAATATAATAAAGATTTCTTTGGAATATTAAATTTTGTACAAAGTCCTTCTAATGATAATAAGAAATTACCGTTATCTTGTCTTAAAGATGATGCTTTACAATCGCAAATCCATTCCATTACATCAATTAAATTCATATCAGCTATACCATTTTTAAAATGTTCTGGATGATGTCTTTCTTCTCTGTAATGATGATCTAATGCAGGTTTTAAAGCCTCTAAAGATGCTTTATATTCTTCAGAACCATAAGTTAATCCTTTTAATTTAGCATTTTGTTCAGCAAATAAAGATACCTCAGGCTCATATAATTTCGATACATCGTGAGTAAATGCTCTCTTTTCTAATAATGAAATCATATAAAAGATTATTTCTCTTACCTTTTCTTGATGTTGAACAGTTTCCCATCTACATTCAAAAATTGACATATAATCTTCTGGGGTTTCATTCTTTTCGACTAATAATCTAGTTTTACCACAACATTCACATTTATCTTCTACTTCGAAGAAAACTAAATCTTCTGGATTAGCACTAGGATTATTCTTTAAAAAACATTTCTTACAAAAACTCATATAATAATATACCTCTTTTCTTTCAAAATGTTATGTGAGTATTAGGTGTTTAAAATGTCAAAAGATTATATTCTTATGTTTTTTAGGCGATGAAAAAATAACAGAAATAAGAAAAAAGAGGATTTGCATCCTCTTGTTATTATTCTTCACCATATGTTGGAATGATATAAATTAAAGTTTCAAAAATATCAAAATCATCAGGTATATATCTTAAATTCTTTTTGATTTCTTCAAGTAATTCTTCCATAGAATTATAAGAAGGCTTAAATAAATTACCAGATTCTGAAATAGGGATAAAATCAGCACCATCAATTTTTAATTCCTTATGGAAACAACTACCATCTTTTAAAACTTTATAAAAATCATTTGCTTCTCCATCATAAATACTTGTATGTCTTTCAAATAAGCCATCACCAGATTGATAGAAAACATCTTCCTCTTCTAAAAGACGAATGATTTTTTGTGTTAGAGTATCGCCTTCTTGTTTGTAGGCATCTTCTAAAAAATGGTCTAAACATTCATAGCTAGTATAAGTCTTGATAAACTCTTCTTGCTTTTCTGCTTTCTTTAATAAATCTAAAGCTAATGCTTCCTTATATGCTGGCGTTGCAGCAACTGCTAAATATTCCATTTAAATTTCCTCCTGTTAATTATGCTTTAGCAAAGTTGTGTAATTCTTCATCCTATTTTTATTTATAATATAATCTTGTAAATTAATACTAAAATCATCTAAATAATGATCAGATATATATAAATAATCTAGAATGTTTTTAATTTGAGTTTTATTAAACCTTAATAATGTTAATAAATCTTTTATTTCATTAACTAAAATAGGGCTATCTTTTGAACTTTTACTATAATATCCATTGAAATCATTATCTTCACAATTTGTAAAAAGATAATTATACATTTCTAGCGGAGAAATACAATCAGTATTAAACATAGTAAAAATTTCATCTTTAAAATCAAATTTGTTATCCTTTTTTAAATACCACTTATTAAGAAATTCTTCTTGTGATAATTCTTCATCGTTCCAACAAATACGTTTACGATAATATACATTATCTTCTGGAACAGCTTGGTTGAAATTCTTTAATGTTTTAGAATCTCCTTCCATTTCAAATATTGTTAAATAAGCTAAATTGGATTGAAGCTCTGTTTTATTTTCAACAATATCATTTAAGGATTCAATTTCATCAGCCCTCTTTTTTAAAGCAGAATAAATCTCATCAGATTGGTTTTGAGATGTAATAGTATATCCACCTCTTTTTATTATATCACCATTAGCATAAGAAATATCTATAAACATTTTTCTCATTATAGTTTTTCCTCCTATATTATATAATGACAATACTCTTTATGTTTGAAATAAAAATGTCAAAATGTATAGAAAACTGAAAATATTTTCATTAATATAATGAAGATGACAAAAATAGACACGCTGTCGAAAAACATAAAATCAAACGGAAAGGAAGGTATATTTATGAAAAAATTTTTTTTATTTGGAGGAACAATTGCGTCAGCAGCACTTATGGTATTAACTAGTTGTGGTAATAAAGTAGAACCAGCAGCTAAAACACCAGAAACTGTTGCTAATATTGTAGAAACTAGCAATACAATTGAAGAAAATTATTCTGCTGTATTAGATAAAAAAGTTTTATCTAGTGAAAAGAAAAATTTATCAGGATTAGTTTTTGATGATATTTATGTAACAGAAACTGAAAATGGCACTTATTTTTATACTACTAATGTAGCAAATAAAGCAACTGATACAATTACTATTACTCCAGAAAATATTGTTGTTTATAACGGTGAAAATGTTTTAGAAAATTTATTTGGTGATATAAAAATTTTCAAAGATGAATTTATAACTGTTAATTTTGAAACAACAAAAGAAAATTTTGAAAATTTAAAAATAAAAATTTCTAGCTCAAACAAAACAATTATTTTTGAATAAGAAAAAAAGAAAAAAGACTTAAAATTAAAGTCTCTTTTTTTATTTTAGAAGATATTCTAAACAAGTCCAATAATAACTTGTATTTTCCCACCATTGAGAACCATCTTCACAACTTTCAACATATGTAGAAATATAAATTCTTAATTTGCTATATCCTAAAGAAGTTGTGTTTTCAGGTAATTCATCTATTTTATAAATATGTATTCCATTAATCATATCCACAGTAGAAAATTCTTTAGAACGTAAAACTTCACCATTTGAATTAAGATATTCAATTTTAATATTTTTATCATAAGAAATTATAGATTGATTGTTATAATAGTTGGTTTCATAATCGCTACTTGATTCATTATTCCTTGAATCTCTAATATCGTGAAAAAAACTAATATAATAATTATTGCTGTAAAATGTTTCACTTAATGCTGTGTTATAAAAGCCAATATAAAAATCATACTTGTTATTAGAATTTTTTTCAAAATGAAGAGCAGAATTTTTTAAAACGTTAGAAACTACATCTTCATAATCATTAAGATTAAAATAATTAATTAAAATGCTATCTTCTTTAATTTTGCTTTGATAATCAAATTTTAAAGGTGTAATTGTTGGTTGTAAAGATTTTAAAACGGTTGGCTCAGTAATGTTAGCTCCACATACTGAGCATTTTTTATATTCAGAATGACCATTTTCTAAAAAAGTAGGATCTAGTTTTGCTATTGTTTCGGCTTTATGACCTAATGCTTCAATAGTTTGAGATTCTTTTAAAACCTTATTACAAATAGAACAAGATATTTCTTCTGTATGACCAGGCGTTGTGCAAGTAGCTGGAGTTTCAATTTTAGAAACTATTTCTTGATGTTTATAATTAGTTGCAATATTTTTAACTTGAGTGTCAAAATCATTATTATCAAAATTAACTGTATAAGTTATTATTTCTTTTGTATTACAATTTCCAACTGTAGTAATTTTATTTGTTGTAGCTTGAGTTTCTGTGCTTAATAATTCATTTGTTGAGGTTGAATATTTATTAGCTGTTACCGAAGAAAAATCATCAGTCCAAACATATTCTATATAAGTTGGTAATACTAATTTAGGTATCACATTTTGAGGCGTAATTATTTCACCACAAACTGAACAATGTGCACCTTCTGTTAATCCAGTTTCATAATAAGTAGGAGATACCATAGGATCTATAACTTTAGTGTGATGTGCAGGAATTGAAACAGTTTTCATTTGAATTTCAAATGCAGGATTTTCAAATTCAGCAATATAAGTTACTTCACCATCTTTAATACAAGTAGCTTGTTCTGTAACATCTTCTTCAGTTGTAACTCTTTCATTTTCTGGAGTTCCACATTGAGTACAAGTTCTTCTTGCAACAACATATTTATTATTAGATGACCATTGATATGATACTTCACTCCAAGTATGTTGTTTTTCAATCTCAGTGGGAGTTTCTGTTACTACAGGTTCTGTTGAAGAAGGAATAAGAGTAACATTATCATCTTTACCAGAAAAATCGCAAGAAGATAATGCTAGAGTAGTTCCTAATAATCCAAAAATACTTAAAGCACTAAATAAAATTTTCTTTTTCATTGCTTTACACCTCGTTCTTATATTATTTATGTTTAGCAATAGGCAAAAATAAAAAAAGAGGTAAAATTTTACCTCTTCTTAATGTTAAATAATTTATTCATCGTAATTTTCTTCAGGAGCTAGTTTGATAAAGATTAAAAATAATATAACTGAAATTACGTGAACCGAATATAAAGTTAAATACCACAAAGAAATTTTAATTGCTAAAATAATAGGAGTTATAGCACCACCTAAACTTATTAATATTATTGAAATATAAAATAAACTAGTTAAAAACTTATCTTTATTCATTTATCGTATCCTCCTTTATATACTTTTTCTTCGATAAATATCAAAGTATTTTGCTGGTTTGTTATTTTCTAAAAGCGTAATTTTAAAGCCTTCATTATATTCTTTTAAATTTGAAACGTCATATTCAACTTTATTATAACAAAATGAATTAGGATTTGAAGCATATTGTGAAATGATATTGAAAATTTGATTTTTAGAAGCTAATTTTTCTTTAGTTAAATCAGTAATTATATCATTTTCGTACATTTTAATTTCAAAAAGTGGTAAATCATCTTTTTCAACATTTTTTAAGAATAAATCATAATTATATGGTTTCCATTCTTCTTTTGTTGCAATCTTGACAGTTTCTAAGCACCAATTAATAAATTCAATGCTTGCCTTTCTATTACCATTTTGATCATCTACACCATCAAAGAAACGACCTACTATTTCATCATTAATACACTCTGAACAAGCTTGTTTCAAAGTTGTTAACGCCATATTTTCATCAATGATATACATTTCTTCAATTAAATTTTTAGTTTGCGAATAAGATGAACTAGGCTCTAAATGATTATTTCGGGTGTAAGCATATCTTAAATTACCTAATATCATTTGATACATAGTTTTAACATCAACTAACATTTGTTTCATAAAAACCTCCTAATTTTTATTGGAATTAGTTATTAGATTATAAGCCTTTTCTTTATCACTTTTATACATTCTATAAAGTTTACCTTCATATTCTATTAAATTGACTTCATTATCAAAATCAGTATAAGTATCTTCAAAGTAATATTGAGCTAATTCTAAAAATCTAATGATCATTGTTTTATCCATATTTTTAAAATTCTCCTATTCTATTCGTTCTAATTTTAAACTGTTAAACATCTCTTCTCCTGTAATAGTTATATTGCCTTTTGAAGAAGGTTTATATAAAGAAATTTGTGGAAATCCTCCCCAATCTAAATAATAATTCAAATTATATTCTTCTTCATTAAATTTAACTTTTATTAATTTTCCTTCTTCGGAAAAATCTAATTCTTTATAAATTAAATACTTTTTATTCGAAGTATCATTCTTTTTAACAAAATCTAAAATTTGTTTATTTTGTTTCTCTAATTTTTCTTTTAAAACTAAATTCTTACCATCCTTAAAAGTATCTTCTTCAATTCTATTAAAATAAGAAAGTAAAATTGCTTCTACTTTTTCACGTTCAGTTAAACTAGAAGGCATAAATAATATAATATTATTATATGAAACGGCTACTTGAAGTTCTTCCATTTTTTCTAAAATCCAAGAAAATTCATCAGTAAATCTGTTTGTTTTCAATAGGCTATTAAAAATAAAAGCAATATGTGTTTTTTTATCTTCAACGGTTTTAGCTAAATTATAAAAATTTAAAAAGTCATCAGATGTATATTCATTAAAACTTTTGCCGGAAATGGTAGCAAAATTTCCGTTTATTTCATTTTTAATATATTCATTAATGTCTTTCATATAATCACCTTCTTATTTAAATATATTAGGTGTTTTTTAATAGATACTATATTCAAAACAACACCAATAATATGAAGATATAGAATTACTATATGCATCAGTTGTATCGTCATTTTTAGATATTGATATATATATTTTAATTTTTGAATAAGTTAATTCATTTTTTTGAAAATCATCAGAAAATTCATCTATAACATAATTTTCCGATGAAGTATAAGTTAAATCTTTTGTTTTGACAACTTCGTCCGAAGAGTTAAGAAATTGAACACTCATACAATGATAATTAGGAATATAATTTTGATAATTATAGAAGGTTTCACTATCTCCGGCTTCATCCCAACTATCACTGTCAGGTTTTACAGTGCCACACCAACCAATCCAATAAGAATTATAGTTTGTGTTATTTCTAGAATATAAATATGAATTGGTTGCAAAAGCCTTGAAAGTTAAATTCCAATTATTATTTTCATTTTTTTCAAAATATAATCGTGAATTATTAAATCTAAATTGTATGAAATCCTTAAATTCATCATCAGTTACACCATAAGATGGTAAAATTTCTTCTTGATAAGTATAATTACGCACTATTAAAGTAGGCTTAGTAACTGGAAGTATTGATGGTTTGGTGAATTTATATCCACATACTGAGCATTGTTCGTAAGATGAAAAGCCAGTGGTTTCAAATGTAGCTAATTGAGCAGGAACAGTTTCTCTTTGATGTTCAGATGGTTGAAGAGTTTCTGATGCTTGTAAAATTTTATTACAGTTAGCACAAGAAATTTCAGCGGTGTATCCACCTTCTAAACAAGTAGAAGCTTTAGCTTCTTTAGTTATTGTCTCTTGATGTTTATAATCTGTTGTTACATCTTTTGTTTGAGTAGAAAAAACATTATTTTCAAAATTTGCAGTATAAGTAACAACTTCTTTTGTATCACAATTACCTTCTACTTTAATAGATGAGGTAGTAGTTGCAGTTTCAGTTGTAACTATAGTATTATTAACTAAATCGGTTTGAGTAGCTGTTACTGAGCTATTATCTTCATTCCATTTATAATCTATTTTTAATAAATAAGGAATTACTTCTTGTTCTTGAAGAACTGTTCCACATATTGAACAATGACTTCCTTCTGTAAGACCTGTTTCGGTATATGTTGGTGCAACAGCAGGATCTATTACTTCTTTATGTGAAGCAGGTATAATAACTGTTTTAGATTGAACTTCAAAAATATCACTTTCAAATTCATCAGTTGTATATACAGCTATTCCTGTAGAAATACAAGACGGTTCTTGAACAATTTCTTTTGTTGTTTGAGCTTTATTAACTTCAGTCTTAGAACATTTTGAACAAGTGGAACGTGCTACTACGGAATTATTATTACTTGACCATTGATATTTTGGCTCTTCCCAGGTATGTTGACATACTCCTGCATCAGGAGTAGAAATATCGGTAATAGGATTTTCTGTAATAGGTAGTAATGTTTGTTCTTCTTTATTAAACATATCACAAGAAGTTAACATAAGTCCTAACATTGTAATTCCTGATAAAAATAAGAAAGGTTTTTTCATTTTTAGACACCTCGCATTTGAAACTTTTACTTTTATATTTATGTTTTACAAGAGGCTACTTTAGGACAAAAAAATAAAAAAGAGGTTATTCCTCTTTTTCATATTCTTCTATTAATTCGTTAATCTTTTTTATAAATTCAAAATTTTTCTTAGTTACTTTTGAATCCATTTTATCAAAGAACTTTTTAGTTTTATCAAATCTTTTCCAGTGATCAAATCTTAAAGCCCATTGCTCATTATAAATTGAAACAGTTGTTGTATACCAAGCATCACTTTCACCATAAACTGTCATATTCTTTTTGATAATTTGTGTATTATCTAATTTATAATTACCAGCTTTAGTGATTTCTACAATTGTTTGAACTCTATGATGACCTTGATGTGATAATACTAACTTATCGCCAACTTTTAATTCTTTATTTTCCATTTTATTTTCCTCCGCAATTATTTTAATTATACTCATTTTATGTTTAATAAAAAAAGGACTTTAAGAGTCCTTTCATTATTTTTTGAATTAAAAGCAATTTTCACTTTCACAAAGTTCATCAAGATTATCTATGATACCATCAAAAAATTCATCAGCTACACTGTCATAAACGGCTAATGCTTCTTTTGTAAATTTTTCATCATCATCAAATACTTTTGAAATTCCAAATGCTTTGAACATACCTTCTATAGAGTAATGCTCATTTTTACAAAAGTCGTTATCAAGTTCGTGCCACTCTTCGAAGAATGCTGGACATTCACCATTAAAGCCATTGTTATCAAATGCTTCAGGTAAATCTTCATAAGGGTAATTATGTTCTTTACACCAATCTTTACAATATTTTTCGTATTCTAAATATTCTAAGAAATCGTAAGAATTACCATTTTCTTTGTGTTGATAATTTTCATTTAATCTAGCATCAGCAATTTCTTTAACACAATTAATAAGTGAATCTAATCCTTCAAAAAGAGTTTTTTCTAAAGTTGTTATTTTGTAGCTTCCGATAAAGTTATTTTTTTCGAAATCAAAAATTTCAATTTTAGTATAAGGTTCTTCTGAAAAAGATAGATTTACCTTTTTACCTTCTTTGAATACATTTGTTATTCCGCCAAAATCACGGTCAATTTCTTTGTCTTTATAACAACCAATTTCGTGAAGAAGGTCAGCAATTTCAGTGCTATCATCTAAATCTGTAGTAATTAAATTACCATCTTCGTCCTTATAAGTGAAATGTCCTTCAACATTGCCTGTACTAATTGATAAAAAAACTTGTAAATTGTGATATACAAATACTAAAACATTTCCTTCATACCAAAAATCTGATAATGCTTCTGAAAATACATTACGATTAAAATAAACAGAACATATTTCACCATTGTAAATTTTGCTTGCTAATTCATTTTTAAATTTTTCTAAAATGTTTGTCATAATAAATATTTTTCCTCCAATATTTTTTCTACATTTAAAAATCTTACACTTGATTTTATGTTATAAAATAAAAAAATCCACTTGATGTGGAATTAATTTTTGATAAGTCATCTTTATGGAGTTGAACCATAATCTTTAGATTATTTAAAACCGTTTATATCCTTGTGCATAGGAACCCCTTTGCTGGGGGAGACCTAACCGTAGAAGATGATGTTATCATTTTATAATAATGTGGCTAAACTGATAAGAGCTGTTGCTTTACCATTAAGCTACTTTCTTTTCAGAAAGGAAGGATTCGAACCTCCATACACGGCTTGATAATATCTGAAATAAGTATTAGCTCTAATTATTTTTAAATTCAGGACAACGCTTTAACCATTAGCCTCTAAGGACATATCCGAATTTACTTTTAATAAATTCGAATACCCTCGGGTGGGAATCAAACCACACAATAATTTATTTGTCACCTCCATCTAATATATTTCCTCTCATTAGTGGAGTCTTGTCGTGAATCAGATTTTTATTTTTTAAAAAAGTTTGAAAATTGCGCAGAATAAGAAATATTTTTATTTATTTAAGAATCAGTACACGGTGAGGTGTTTAAAAGATTTTGAAGAAATATTAAGATTTTGCGCAGATTTTTGATTTTTGTTAATTTGGAGCCCGGTACGGGAATCGAACCCGTATCTTCACATTGGCAATGTGATATCATAACCATTAGACCAACCGGACATTATGGTGCCCAACCCAGGAATCGAACCTAACGAGCCATAAGACAAGAAATTTACAGTTTCTCCCGCCTCCATAACGGTTTATTTGGGCAGTTATGGTGAGCGTAGTAGGAGTCGAACCTACGATGTTTCTACGTAACGAATTTACAGTCCGCCGCCACTCAACCGACAGTAGCCTTACGCCCATTTTTTATTGATATTAAGTTATAATAATAGTCAGAAGACATAATAGTCACTTCCTTTTAAATATTTTTTATTGGAGCCGTAGGTCGGTAACGATCCAGCGATACTAGTTTGGAAGACTAGTGTTTTTCCATTAAACTACTACGACATTTGGTGGGGACTCTAGGAATTGAACCTAGGACGCAAGGCTCTTCAGGCCTTCGCTCTACCTACTGAGCTAAGTCTCCATTTTGGCGGACAGAGATGGAGTCGAACCATCGTTTTTGGTTTTTCAGACCAACAGACCAACCGTGTATCTCATCTGTCCATATTTGGCGCTGAGTGTAGGATTTGAACCCACGGTAGCTTTCACTACGCCTGATTTCAAGTCAGGTGCAATAAGCCAGACTCTGCCAACTCAGCATTAATATTGAAATTCTACAAATTTTCTAATGTGTACTAAATATTTTGACCATTCGTTATTTGGTGATACTGTAATACCAGTAGTAGAATTAACTTCTTTTGCTGGAATTAAATAAATATTTTCATCAAAAGTATAAATGAATAAATAATCACAAGAAGCATTATCAAAAGGAACTTGTCTAATATTATTTTTTCGTCCACCACCAGTATTTCTGAGTTGAACAAAATAAGAAATATTATTTTGAGTATTTCTACTAGTTTTTACTGAAATTTTCTTTAGAGTTCCATTAATATCAGCCACTAAATCATAAGGCTGACTATCATTTAATGGAATTGAAATTGTTACATTAATACTAGTAAAAATATTCTATTGCTTTACCTAAACCTAAATTTCCTTGCAATTTTTGATACATTTTATTACCTCTTTAAATTTATTTGGAGTGATGTACCGGAATTGAACCGGCATCTTCGACTTGGAAGGACGACATAATAGCCATTATACTAACACCACATTTGGAGAACAGGGACGGATTCGAACCGACGACATATAACAGGGTTGCGGCCTGTCGTGTTAAACCAACTTCACCACCTGCCCACTAAAAATAAAAAGACTTATCCATTTAGAATAAGCCTTTTTTGAATCGAATTTTATATTTTAATACAGAGGAAAGAAATATGAGAAAATATACAGCATATCAATTACCTTGACTTATTCATATTAACAGTATTTACTTTTTCAAAACAGCCATAAAAACCAGAGCCAGAAAAACATCCGAATCCGTTAAATGATGAATATGAATATGAAGTATTAACTGTTAAACGTGTCATCATAACTGATACACTCCTTTCGATTTTTTATATTTTTTTTGGTTCGTTTGGGGAACCACGCATTTTTTATTATGTTTTTTTCTACAAAAAATTTATAAGCTTTTATTTTAAAAATGCAAAATCTTTTTGCTTACAGTAATATTAGGTGTTTAAAAAATGAAAAAATAATCAAAATTAATAAAATTTTAAAAAAATAAAAAAAGATCTCTAAAAAAGAGACCTTATTTTCTTAATTGTTGCAGTATGAGTTCAAAGAAAAAAGAGGAATTTAATCCTCTTTATTTTGTAAAGCAATATTAACTAACTGTTGAACTATAGTACCTACTGCTTCATTAATGATATCAGTTTGTTCAGGAGTTTCATCTCCGTGTGTAACGCCTAATTTATCTTGAATTAAACAAGCAACCTCATTGATTGTATTATGAATTTTATTTTCAACTTCTTCTTTTATTCCAGAAGTTTCTAAAATAAAATCATTTCTCATTTCAACGAAAGTATCGTAATCATCAGAATCTTCATTAGAGCTAATAAATAAATTAGCATATCTTTCATCTAAATGATTTTCTTTAATGAAGTTTAAAATTCTTTGATAATCATCGACATCACAAGCAGTTCCTGTACCTTCTAAATCCATTATAAGACCTTCAATAATTTGAGCCTTTGTCATAAAACTAATATCTTCTAACTTAATAGGACTGTAACTATTGAAATAATAAATAACTATATCATTAGCAGATGTCATCTTATTGTAGAAATCATCCCATTCAGCTACAGTGAAATTGTGATTATAATTTAAAACCTCATTTTTATTTTTAATAGGAATAAAAAAATCATAACCATCACCAAAAAATTCCATATAATCTAGTAACTTATCAACAGGGGCATTTTCTAATATACGTGCTGGAACAGAAGCTCGAATATTTTCTTTTGGTTCTAAATCAATTTCTTTATCAACCATTGAATCAAATTCTAATGTAGAAAGTTCTTCGACAGCAGCTAAACAAGGCGGAAAATGTATATCCCAGATAACTAAAGAACCACTAATTAAAGGATTAGGTTCATCAAGTAACAATTCTAAAAGCTTATTATGTAAAGCACAAGCTGTTATATAAACTAATATTTCCTTTGGATTAGTTACTTCCTTATTTAAAACATTGTGATGAAGCATATCGATACCATTATCATAATTTTCATCAACATATTCAACATTTGGATTTTTAAAGCTAAATAACTTAGCTGTAAAGCCTAATCTCTTTAAATAAGTTGAAGCATATAATGTTAATTTAGCGTCGCCACCAAAAGTATGATATGTACATCCTAATGATAATACTATTCCCTTACTTAAAGATACGTTTCCGTAAAAAGTATCACATTTTGTGGGAATAAAGAATTCTAAAGTTGCAGGATAGTTAGAAATAGGTTCCTTGTATGGAATATTTTCCCAGTTTTGAATAAAATCAAAATAATATTTTGTAATTTCTCTCATATTTTTCCTCCAATATATTTTAATTACAACACTTTTATGTTTAAAAAGAAAAAAGGTGCCGAAAGTGACACCTCATTTTTTTATCATTTTATTTTTAATCTAGTCCATATTTAGAACATTCATCATCATATAGATCACCAATGCCATAAAACATAGCAACTGCCATCCACATACAACCAATAAATGAAAAGTATAACCATCCATTATCTGTAATAATAGAAAATACTAAGCTAACAATTGAACCAATAAAGAATAAAATAGATAATAATAAAATTGTAATAAATTTAGGCATACCATACCAAGGTATAACCTCTTCTAAAATAAAGCGTAAAATCATTTTTCTTTTCCTTCCTTTTCTCTGAAATGATTTGCAAAAATATTGTAGTTAACAATATTTTAAAAGTTGCAATTATTTTATGTTTGATATAAAAAAATAAAAAAGCACACTCACACTGTGCCTTTTTTTAAGAATCGTTTTTATTTAATAGAGAGGAAAAAATATAGAGAGTGTAAGGAGTTAAAGTGTTAACTTTGCAAAGAATAAGTGGTACTTAGAACGAATTCGTTTCCCGGATTAACTCCTTACAAATATCATTAGGTGTTTTAATTTTTAAAAAATAATAAAAAACGAAAAAATTTAAAAAAATTAATATTTAATTACAAAAACTTTTAAATTTTTGTTTTTAGCTATATTAATCATATGTAAAGTGCCTTTAGATACACCGTTCCAGAAAGCTAATAAAGTATCACCATATTCAGCCATTTCTACATTTCTTCTGTATCCAGCAGACTTTCCATATTTTTCCCAATTAGCAGGAAATCTTTTTACAGGTATATCATTTTCAAAAGCAAATAATTCTCCTAAACTATCAGCACCTTTAGCTGTGCCAGAAACAATTTCTTCTATATCTGAAATATTAATATTTTTAAGAACACTTTCTTTAAATAATTTATAATTGCCAAAAGTTCTAGTTCCAGCTATAATTAATTTCATACTTTCACCTCTCATTTTTATTTTAAAATTCTTTTATTATTTACTTCCTATGTACAATGGAAGAAACTAACTAGACAAGGTGCGTCATCACCATCATAATATTCTCCAAAGATTTCTTTGTATAAATCATATACTTCTTGAGCACCTGGATGATCAGCTATATCAAATATACGCATATTGAAATCAGCACCGCTAGAATATAATTCATCCTGTTCTACTTTTTTTAGAACATACACAATATAAATATAATTACCATTCATACCATCTACAATTATCTGTAAGCCTGGCTTATCTGCATTAGAATTTAAAAAACTATATTCTTCATATTCCTTATGTTCATTTAAGAAAGCGTCTATCTTTTTTATATTAGAGTCATAGTCTAACTTATAACCTATTCCTAAATAATGTGTTAATTCTACGCTCATAATTAATATTCTCCCTTAGGTTCTCTGCTTTCTACATAAGCTGGTGTAGCACGTTCTTCACCAACGGTTTCTGTTGTGTAACTATATCCAAATTTACGACATAAATCTTTTGCAACATCTAAATCTTCAGTAATACATACTACCCAATGAGCAGTTTTATAATAACCAACATCTTTACCTTCATATACTACATAATATTTTTTCATATTGTTTTTCCTCCTATTTTATAAAATAAATAACCTTATTATCAACTAAAGATTGGATATATTCGTCACACTTCTTGATACCCTCTTGAATATAAGGAGTACAACTTTCGAAAGTTCTTTCACCTAAATAATATTCTACATAAGGAATACAAGGCTGTAAGAAAGTTTCATCTAATATATCTGTTTCTACTTTAGTAAATTTATTAGTTATAGTCAAATTAAAAGTTTCGTGAAATCTATCGTCTTTTGAGTTCGTTGAGATAGTTCTACAAAAATAATATCTATCTTTTACACAGTTTGTAAATCCTAATTCCTTTAATTTCTTTGCTGTTAATCCTTCACATACTTTAACATTAGCATCGTGAAAATCATATTTAGTATAAGTCTGCATTTTCAAAACTCCTTTTATTAAATATCCTTAATTATATTAGGTGTTTAAAGAAAAATACCCGCTAATTGCAGGTATTCTTTTCAATAATTTTGAGTAGTTTCTTCTTTTTAACTACTTCTTCAAAACTCATATTTTCATATGGTTTATTTAAAATCTTCATTCGTTCTTCATAACTTATATTAGTATCATAAGTTTTTAAAGAACAAATAAGTTTTAAGGATGTGTCAACCTCAATAGGTTTCATTTTTTTCGAAGGCTCTAAAAATTCAATAATATCAAGTAATAGTGAATTTAATTCTTTTCTTAAATTTTCACCTTGTTTTACTTGAAACAATGTTGATGGATTATGCTTTAAATTAAAACTAAAACAATCACAGTAAGTAATTTGTTTTCCAGAAACATTTATGCCAATATTCTTTGAGGGAATATAAATATCTATTTTTTCATCAGTTGGTGATGCAAAGTTTATTATTGCATCTTCAAAATAAACTTTGATATTTATATGAAATAATTTCTTTAATGTTTCAATATTATTATTTTTCATATTATTCATCCACCTCTTATGCATAAATTCTTTCTTCTCTAATTGCTGAATTAAGTAATGAAACTAATTCAACAGTTTGTTCATTTTTTAATTCTTTAGAGAATTTTTCTGCAATTTTCCTATCAATTGCTACCAAATCAGCTGGTGATGCATCAAATTCTTTTATTAAAATATCCTTTATTTCAGATTTAGTTGCATTAGGCATACCATATCTTAAAAGTAAATAAGATTTTTCAATATTGTTAATAAAAGAAATATTTGATAAGATTGCTATGATTTCTTTAGCATAATTTTTTCTGCTTGCTACGTGAGATAAATCTGGACAAGTTTGTCCTCCATCATTATAAATTGCTCTACATAAAGATTTTGTTGCTTGTAAAAATGTTGTCTTTTTTAAAGGAGACAAACTATCTTCGGCTTCTTCTAAAGAAACATTATGAGTTTTAGAATATTTTCTAATTTCATTATTTAATATTCTAACTCGTTCACAGGCATTTCCTAAATTTAGTGGAAAACCTAAATCATAAGCTGTTGTTCTTAAACATTCTTCTATATAAAAATATAGATAAGTAGTAGGCTTACAAGGTTTACCACTTTCATTAGCACCATTATAAAAGCAAAGTCTATAATAAGCTTCCATAATAGCATCTTGATACATATCATCAAGAATATCTGTGTATACTAATTTTTCTTTTATAGAAAGATAATAATCAAATACTTTTGAATGAACAAAATTTAGAATATTATCATCCATTAAAATACGAGCCTTCAATAATTGATCCTTGGTAGGTTGAACTAAATGACATCCTTCTTCATTTAGTCTAACAAATGAATTCATACTATTTTTCCTTCCTTTTCTCTGAATCATTTCTTCCTTTTTTAATATAAATTTGCTGTAAACAAATAATGTTTATTTACTCTTACTTTATGTTATGAAAAAAAGAGGAATTAAATCCTCTTAATTTTTATTAAATTTGTTCAATGGTAGCATCTTTAGAAACTGAATAATAAACACTACGAAGAACTTCTTTTGCTGACATAAGATCATAAGTTTTAGCTTTTTCTTTTTGATAAACCCATCTATAATGTAATTTAGATAAAGAATAAAGCCAAGAACCTTGTGTTAATCTAATAACATATTTGTTCTTATCAGGTTTATAATTATTAAAGCCTTCTAAGAAAATAGCATATGTTTCAGCATAAGCTTGCTCAACAGCATCAGGATATTCGGCACTAAATCTTTCGTCACCGAATTTTTCTTTTAATTTTAAATACATTTCGTGTTGTTTGTTATAATCGTGATTAGGATCATCATCAAACAAATATGTGTATTCAATTCCAGCTTCTTTTGCTAACTTTTCGTAAATAATTTTAGTTGGTGTTTGATACAACTTATAAGTATCAATATTATTTTCTTTAACAAAATCTCTAACTTTCATAAAAGCATATCTAACCTTTTTACTACAAGTTGACTGTAATTTTAAATTACCTTGAATTAAATCTAAAAATAGATTAAATAAACCATCTCTATTAAGATTATAAGCGGTTAAAGTGTGCCAGTCATAAGGTCTTACATTGTTACTTGTACAAGTGACAACAATATCACCATTTTTCTTGATACTTAAACTTCTTGCAATTTCATAGCTCATATATATTTTTCCTCCATATTATATTTAATTGCAATTGCTTTATGTTTAAAAAGAAAAAGCCTTGCTTAGCAAGACTTCTCAATTATTAAAAGTATTCTTTAAAAACTTCTGGTGGAAGTGTTTCTGGGTCTTCTACTTTAGGTGGTAATTTTTCAAATGCATATTCTTTATCTTGTTTATTTTCATCCTGATTTTCAATACCATATTTAAATTCTTTTTTTGTTTCTGCATCTAAGGTATCTTTTATTTCTTGCATAGTTTCAAATCTATCTTTTACTATTTTACTATCATAAAAGTAATTGATTAATGCTCCAACCTTTTCAAAAAATTTATCTTCACTTTTTTCATTTTTAAATTTAATATGATTTGTTTCTATATAGTTATTGATAATTTCTTTTTCATTAAAAAATATTTTTTGACATCTAGTGTGATATTCAGAAACAGGTTGATTGTTACGTTCACCATAGAAACCAGAACTTACATCATTTTTAGAAAAATCTTTTGTGATAAAACTTAATTCACCATTAGTTTCTCTTGACATAAAATAATGCATTTTAACAGAACCTTTTTCATCATAAAAATTTACTGAAACTTGTTCTCTATTTGTTACATCTTTACCAGCAAATATAATTTTACCTTCAACACCAAATTTATCTTCTATATCTTTAGAAATCATTAAACTTGTTGAAAGTAAATCTTGATCATAAAATTTTGAACAATTTTTTTCGGCAAATAATAAAATCGTTGAAATATTTTCGCCTTTATTTTTCATAGTTATCACCTCAATCGAAATTTATGTTATAAAAAAACTACAGAGCCAAAGCCCTGTAAATTATTCATTTATCTTTTCAGGTTTTAATAACCACCAAGTTTTTTCAAAATCTTCTATTTTAAAACAAGTTTTTGTTTGACGATAAGAAGTTATTTCAAAACAAAGATAAGAGTGAGTTTCATAATCTAATTTTAATTTAGGAGTTTTAGAAGAAGCAAAAATTTCTTTACCTAAATTAGAATTGCCTTTTCCTGTTGTTTTATATTTAATGCCGTATTTTAAAGCACATCGAAATACGCCTATAAAATTTTCATAAAGATTTAATCGTTTATAAATTTCTTCATAAGATGGTAATTCGTTTTGATCTACATCATTAAAATCTTCTAGTTCAGCAATTTGGTTTTTAGTAAGGTTTTCCATTATAATTCTCCTTATTTTTAGTATAAACTTTTTATGTTTTAAAAAGCTTTGAAAATAATAAAAAACAGAGCCTAAGCTCTGTTAATTAAATAGATTACATAAAATCAAATATTGACATTTGATAAACATTACCTTTTACTTTTGAAGGTCTGTAAAGTTTAAGCATTTCGTGATTCATTCGCTTATATTTAGTTTCCCAAGTTATAAGTCTTTCAGCTTCGTATTCTTTGTCAAATGGAAGTGGAACATTCATTGCGATGTAAACATCTTTCATAGTGGCCATTGAATACTTATAAGTCTTTGGTTCATATTTCCAAAGAATTTCAAGTTTTTCAGTTACTTCTTTACGGTTCTTAGAATAAGGACATAAGAAACATCCTGTTCTCTTGCAACCATAAACAGTATAAGCTTTTGAAAGTGGGATATTATATCTTTTAATATACTCATTTTCAATTTCTTTTGTCCAGTCGATGATTGGCATCTTCTTTTCAATAGTACGCTTATTTTTACCTGTTCCAATTTCTTTTACAACTGTGCAAGCTTTACCACCAGATGCAACTCGTTTTGCATAAGCAGTTGCTCTTATTCCACCTTCATCAACCATTTCACCATCAAAGAAAGCTTTAATCCCTTTTTCTAAATAATATTCTTCAAAAGGTTTCTTCTTTAATACATAACAACATTTATCTGATACTTTAATGTTAAAGTCAGGATGTAAAATATGAATATCCTTATTTGCTAATTTAAATTTAGCAGTAGTTTTTTCATTATATGCTGATGTAGCACCATAAACTAAAACATTTTTATAAGGTTCTTTTGCACCATCTTCCGCTGTTTGAAGTTTTGAAATAAATTGACTTTTGATTTTTGAAACTAAAGGTTTGCCATATTCTTTTATGCATTGAACAAAACTCTTTTTAGGTTTTATAATTTCAATGTTAGGATAATATTCTTGCATTTCCTTTACGAATTCTTTAGTAGCACTTAATTCAAGTCCTGTATCGCTAAATACAGCTTTTGGTAAATAAGAAATTGTTCCAAGCTCATAGCATTGTTTACAAAGTCCTAAAACTACAGTTGAATCAGCACCACCACTCCAGCTTACTATTAATTCATCTTCATTGTATCTGTTACAAAGGTCTTCAATTCTATGCATTGCCTTTGAAACTGCTTCGTCTAAAGTTAAAGTTGTCATAACACCCATTAGATAACTAAAATCCAATAGGTAATAAAAAGTCCTCCCAAGCTACTCATTAAGTTTATCACTTAACTTTCACGCAGTTATTTTTCTTTTACTAATGTTATTATCAACTTACAAAAACCTAGTTTCACTAGGATTAGTTATTTTCCTCCTTCTTTAGACTATTTAAAATAATATTTCTCTTCATTATTTTTTCCTCCTTAATATTATTTTTTCACAGTTACATTATGTTTTAACTAAAAAATGCAAATAAAAAAGTGGTTCTAATAAACCACTTAATTATTTTCATTTTCTTGTTCTAGTTGCTGTAAAATATCAAGAGCAGTTGAGTAATCATCTTCATTAACAAATACTCCTTCATTTCCTTGAACAGAATAAATTTCACGATCTTCTAATTCTTCCATAAAATCACATACATCTACAGAAGAATTTGTTAATTTTAAAAATTTTTGTTTTGGCATTTATTTTTCCTCCTTATCTGGAAGCCTAAACGTATTCTTTTGTTTAGTCATTGCAAATTCATAAGCTTCGTCAAAAGTATTAAAATGAATTTCATCACTATCACAAAAAACATCATAGCCTGATATAGAAGGCATATCTATCATTTCACCGAAGTTCTTACAATCTGTAATAGTTGTTCCATTCACTTGAATTTTACATCCCCAATAAGTAATGCTTTCTACCTCATAAATTTTTCCATTGTTTATGTATTTCATATTTTTCCTCTACTTTCTATTTTATTAACAACTTTTTTATGTTTAAATAAAAAAAGAAGGCAATTAACCTTCTTTAATTTTTAACTATTTCTAAGTTTTCTAACGACAACGTTGATAAAGTGAACACCTAAAGGTGTTCAAAAAACGAAAAGAAAATCTCCAAAAAGAATAAAAGTTAAAAATAAAGGTTATTAGTGAATAAAAATATATTAAAAGTTACTTAAATAAAATGAAAATAAGAAAGAATATTAGTTAAAGAAGAGGACAGTATTTAAATATTATAAATCAATTAAAAATAAAAAAGCCTTTGAATAGTAAGATATTTTTAAGAAACATTTTTTAATTTTATATAGAAAAAATTAATAAGTAATTTTATAACTTACAAAATTATTAAGAGTTTAAAATTACTAAAAAAATAAGATAATGGTAAAATTTTATTGAAAATATAGTAAAATATTATCATTTTTTAAATAAAACGATATTAGATGCAATAATTGTTTCTTATATTTAAAAATAAAAAAGGCAATTAATTTTGCCTTCTTTATATTAATGATTATTAGAAAGGGAGATCTTCTGGGAAAACTTCTGAAAGATCATCGTCAACATTTAAACCATTAATGTTAACATTTTTTTCGTTAGAAGAAGTTTCACTTTTTGCAATGTAAGAATAGTCTTCACTATCATCATCGATGTCATTGTCATCATTCTCATCATCAAAATCAGGATGAATTTCTTCACCTGTTATAGAATTTCCATAGCTACCATAACCATCTGCCCATTCGTCAGCGATTAATTCACCATTTTCCCATTTTGAATGATAATAATTACTATTGTCATCGTGACCGCTAAGTTCAATTTCAAGATTCCATTTTTTAGAAAATGATGCTATTTTTTCATCAATACTTTCATTGATAAATCTAAGACTTTTTCCATCTTTTGAAATTTCATAAACATCATTATCTTTACCTATTTTAATGAATTCTTGCTTAATAGCTTTGGCATTTTCTTTAGAAAGAGCATTATTAATAGTATATGTTATATCGTACATATTGCTCCTCCTTAAATCAAATAAATTCTGTTATAATAATAACTAATATTATGGCTTAAAAATTCATCTACTGGAACAGCATCAAAACTATCACCATCGTTTGTGCCATCAGCATATCTAAATTCGATTGAAATGGCATCAACGATTTTTGGATGCTTATAAAAAGTAACGTTGAATTCTTTAAACTTAGAAGTTGATTTGCCTTTCTTTAATATTTCATTTAAAATTTGTACTTTAGTTTTTCTCATATTTAATTCCTCTCTATCAAATATTTTGACAATTTAAATTATGTTTATAAAAAAAACGGTATTAAAACCGTTTTTATTTTGTATTATTCATTTTTTTCTTTTAACAATTCGATAGCTTTTGTTATTTCTTTATGATAAACTAAATCATTATAAAAAGGAAATCCATTAATACCATCTAACATATCACTCATTCTGACTTTACTATCGCAAGTTATATCAAATGTATTGATTAAGCCTTTTAATGCTATTACACAATCCTTTATTTCGCTTGGCGATAAACCAAGTTCTTTTTCAAGTGTCTTATATTGTTCCATTTCATCATAACGTTTCTTTGTTATAACTGTAACTTCAATTCCACTTTTATTTGTAAAAGTCCAAGAACTGTTATCATCAACATCACAATAGTCTTGTAGTGAATTAAACTTATTTAATGTTTCTTCTACTTCTTTATTCATATTTTTATCTCCTTAATGATTAATAGGAACATATAGTGGAATGTTTTCAAATTCAGTATTTTTGGTTTTAATTGTCCATTCATCATAAATCACTTGATGTGGACACTTTAATCCTCTTAATACTAGAACTCTCCATTTTCCAAATCTATCTTGTTCTATTAAAATATTTTCAGGATCTATAAAATCTGCAATAGTATCAAAGCAAAAATCTTTTAGTTTGTCTTTCATACCTGTTAATTTATCATTTGCGTATGTGTATGTGTTAAATACCTTTCCATTCTTGTATTCAGTAATAATACACCAATCAAATGATTCATTTGAAGATGATTTTAAAAGTTCTTGATTGATTTTATTATCTCTTAATTGACATTCTTTAACAGCTTCTTCCAAAGTATCGAATTGAGAACTCATTTCATATAAATCATTATCCTTATCGTAGCATTCTACTTCAAAATAATTTTGTTTTTCCACCTTTGTTTTCCTCCAATATTATTTTTATAAAACACTATAATTATGTTTAAAAAGAAAAAGGCTTACTGCATAACAAACATTATTTGCACTTTATAAGTTGGAAAAACGTGTAAAAATTGCACTTTTTTGGGTGGAAAAATGTGAAATTTTATATTTTTTTAAAATAAAAAAGACAATTACTTGTCTTCTTTTGAATTGTTTTTATTTATCTTTTTATAATGATTGATTGCATTTCTTACAATATAATCAAGAGTATAATGTTGATATACTCCTATATACATTTGATTATCTTTTAACATATTTAAAATTTCTTGATCTTTTTTTAGACTTTCATCTAAATTATGAATTCTACCTTCAGTTTCAAAACTTGTTTTATCTCTTTCAACAAAGAAATTAAAGTTTGAATATTGATTAACTAAATTAACAACGGCTTTAATATATCCTTTTTTCTCAGGACAATTTTTTAAATATATACCGTTAAGTAATAAAGGACTATCTGTAACTACAAAATCAACCTTACCGATTAAGCGGTCAACTCTTGCTTTTTGTTCTTTTAAAATATAAGATTGATTTAATAAGGAACCATCTAATAAGTCCATTCTTCCGTCCCATACTAAGTCTTTGGCATATTCAGGGACGTATTCGGCAATATACCCTTTCTTTTTGAGGGCACAAACAATATGAAAAGCTGCCGTTGATTTTCCAGCACCAGGGCCACCAAAGGCATTTATTACAAGTGTATTACGCATATTTACCTCCTGAAAGTTAATTTTTTATAAGCTAATAACTTTTTGTTTTTAAATAATAAAAATTCTTTATTCACTTTTATTTATATTACCTTATAATCCGCATCAACAACTGTTCCTACTGGAACATTAATGATGTAATAAATAAAATCAGAATCCTTATCTTTTCTTTGAATGACTTTAGGAGTTTCATCAGTTTCATTTATAAAAACATCATTTTTGTATTTTAATTTAGTTAATTGATAAAGACCTTTTTCATTTTTTGTATAAAAGTAATAATAGTTATCAGTGTCCACTTTACCACAGCCTAAAACAAAACCACCTGATACTTCATTTTGTAGTTTTAAAGAATATATTTCATTATAAGTAACTTCTTCATATTCAGTGGCACACCATTCGGCATATTCTTTTTTTCTATTATCATAATTCATTGCAGAGAATCCTGAAACAAAAACAGTAGCACTGCACATAACAAATGCAATTATTGCAAGAGGGACACCATCAAATTTAAAAGAGTGTTCCTTAATGCCCATAACTATTAGATAGATACCTGCAATTATCATAAATAACGTTACCAATCCTGAAAATATAAATGCTATTATTGTAAAAATATAGAACGCTATTGAAGGTGGTTCAATTAATGTTGGAATTGATAAAAATAAATTATTCATAAGTTACCTCGCTTATCTTTGTTAACAGGATTAAAATTCTTTTAAATCATTTTCTTTAAAAAATACATAGTCTGAATAAGGTAAATCTTCTTTACCATTTTCATCAATATACTCATTTAAAAAAGTGTATTTCTTACTTTTTGTTTTCTTTCTAATAGGGACATTAGGATATTTCTCCTTTAATGTTATAAATAATTCTTGTTCGTTTAAATTGCTGTAACCAACAACTTTTTCTTCACTAGCAGGTTCACCTTTTCCTGTGCAATAAAAAGTGCTATAATAAATTAACCATTTCATTTTTAGTTCTCCTTTGATTATTTTAGTATCCATTACTACTTCTTGAATCAAAAGCTAGAGCTTCTGTCATCCACTCTTCATACTCTTCATAGCTTATATTAGGATCATTAATTTTAGCTTCTATAAAATCCGCATCATCTTTGCAATTTTTACAAAAATGGAAAATACCTTTAAGTCTAACATTTATTCTTAAATATTTTTCATTGATACCGATTTTCTTATTACAACAATCACAGTTATATTCTTTTTTAGCTTTTACTACTAAATAATTAGTTTTTCGCTTTTTCATATTATTTCCTCTAATTTTTAATAAAATTTTATCAATTAACTACGTTATATTAGGTGTTTAAAATGAAAAAGCAAGTCATTAAAGACTTGTTAAAAAACTGAATTTTGGTTTTGTAAGTAATATGGAAGCTTCTTTCTTTTTTCTAAATCACGTTTACGTCTTTCTGAATTATATTCTTCTTTCTTTTCAACACTTGCAATTCTATTAAAAATAGAAATCTCAAAAGGAGAATACATTTTCTTTACGCATTTATTATATAAGTCTCCTGTAGAAAGTAATACTAAATAATTATGATAACGAGATTTGCTAAAATAATATTTTTTATCAGAAGGAAGAATAACTTTTTGAATATTAGTTCCTTTACCGATTACTTTTAAATGAACATCTAAAAATTCATAAGTCCATTTCAAATTAGAATCATAAGTATGATTGAAATTTTCATATTTATTATATTCAAAACGTCTCCAATATTTTTCAGAATTTACATAATAGATCTCATTATCTTTTTCATCATATTCGTAATATTCACTCATACCTTGATTATCTTTTCTCATTCTTAGTAGGTTTTTATTACCATAATAAGAAAGAATAATTTCTCTATTATTGGAGTTTGTAAATTTAATTTCTCTACCTAGAGTATCGTAATTTCTACGTTCCCAATAATCACCTGTAGAATGATATGTAATTTGTGAATTAGGATTAAACATATCGCAACATCTATCAGTTATTTCAATTATATAATTTTTATTATTTTTTAAAATGGTTTTTTCTCTTGTTTGTGATAATAATTTAAAACCCTTTTCTATACAATCTTTTGTTAAAACATTACGATTAAAACCTGATGTTACTTTATTCATATATTTTCCCCTTTTTAGAAAACGCTTTCTAATTTTATGTTTTAAAACAAGATAATCAATATTAAAAAGGTTGACAAATGTCAACACTTTTATTTTATTGAGAATTATCTATTTCTATTGTAAGTTTTATGATTATTTTTTCTTACATTAACATTTTTATTAAATGTTCTAGTATTTCTATTCCTTTCTTTTTCAATCATATAGTTTGTAAATCTTTCAGTTGCTTCAAGACAACAAGGAAATTCTGTATAATTGCCCCAATTAGTATCTTTACTTCTATATGGTGAGGAAGAGCAGTTACCTCCGTGAATACAAAAATCACATTTAATCATATTTCTTACTCCTTCATTTAATATTTTTTATATTTTCTTTCTTGTATTAGGTGTTTATTTAACTTCTTTAATAAATTTATTTAATTTTTTAATTGCATAAGCTACGCCATTTTCAGAAGCCTTTTTAGGAATGATAAAAGTTGATTTTTTTTGTGCTTTAGAATTAGAATTTAATAGAA
>Ga0247611_10002508_pt1 | contig 29428 bp, 24 predicted proteins | sample 177DNAGHGhighgp2_FD_192422 | JGI IMG/M metagenome (GOLD analysis project Ga0247611, IMG submission 192422) | Sheep rumen microbial communities from Palmerston North, Manawatu-Wanganui, New Zealand - 1770 DNA GHGhigh gp2 | ecosystem: Host-associated > Mammals > Digestive system > Stomach > Rumen... | reverse complement strand
GACCCTTACCTGTCAGCACGCCCTGGAACTGGTGGGTCAGCTTCTTGTACTGTCCGAACAGGTAGCCAACCTCACGGCCACCTACACCGATATCACCAGCGGGAACGTCCTCATCAGGACCGATCACGCGATACAGCTCATTCATGAATGCCTGGCAGAAGCGCATCACCTCAGCGTCGCTCTTACCACGGGGAGAGAAGTCAGAACCACCCTTAGCACCACCCATAGGCAGGGTCGTCAGAGAGTTCTTGAAGGTCTGCTCGAAAGCCAGGAATTTCAGGATACCCAGGTTCACACTCTTGTGATAACGAAGACCGCCTTTGTACGGGCCAATAGCATTGTTGTGCTGGATACGATAACCCATGTTGGTCTGAACATTACCCTTATCATCTACCCAAGTGATACGGAACTCACAAACACGATCGGGGATGCAAAGGCGCTCGATGAGGTTTGCCTTCTCAAACTCGGGGTGCTTGTTGTACTCTTCCTCGATAGTAGGAAGTACCTGAGAAACTGCCTGGATGTACTCCGGCTCATTGGGGAATCTCTGTTTCAGATCCTCTACAACTTTTGCTGCATTCATAATCTAAAAGTTTTTTAAGTGTTATACTGATTAAAAATTACTATATTTCGCTGTTTATACTGCTTCGACAGTACATTCTGTCTTTGCTTTCTTCTTTTCGGGTGCAAAATTACATCAAAAATTCGAAATAACAAACATTTTATCAATTATTTCTTCAAAAACCTTTCTTTTTGTCACTTAATTGACATAAATCAAGTCAAAAGGTCATTAAATGCCTTTTGTTATGTGTTCGTCCACACCTGTTTGCAACCTGAAAGACCTTATATATAATATGTGGGATTTAGCTTGTGATTATGAAAGCAAAATAGAGGGGAATAGCGTATAGGTGGTTTGTGGATAACAAATTGTAAAGATTCTATGCCGAAATTTAGCACTTCCCAAATGCTCCTTCTAGAGAAAATAAGAGATGATTTATGGTGCGTTTGGAGTTTAGTTACGGTAAACATCCGGTTTAGACCGTCTTTTAGGGTCGTTAAGATAGTCTTTACGAGTCATCGGACTATTTCCTATATAGTGAAAGATAACGTTTGAATGAGCGAAAGATAACGTTTCGACGGGTGAAAAGCCTTATTTTAACGACCCAAAGATGACCCCCTTTTTAACAATACAACATAACGTCCAATGAATCAGATATTTAGCAAAACGGCTCAAAACTCACGTATTGACGGCCTCGGAATGGCTTGGGCTCTAAAACGCGATTCTCACGAATCGGGTTGTTAAGTAATTTAACCAATAAGGGCTGCCTCGAAAGACAGCCCTTGCTAATTAACATATAGAAAATATGTGATTACTTTCCTGCGTTGTTGATGCGATCCTTGATCTTAGCCACATAGGCATCGATGGTTGCTACTGCCACGATGTTCACAATGTCGCGCACAGTGGCACCGAAGTCGATGAAGTGGATAGGCTTGTTCAGACCCATCTGGATCGGGCCGATAATCTCAGCGTCGCTACCCAGCATCTGCAGCATCTTATAAGATGAACGGGCAGAGGTCAGGTTGGGGAACACCAGTGTGTTCACCTTCTTGCCTTTCAGTTTGGTAAACGGATACTGCTCGTCTCTCAGCTCGTTGTCAAGTGCGAAGCCCAGCTGCATCTCTCCGTCGATGGGAAGATCGGGGTAGAGTTGTTGCATCTCCTCTACGGCATATCTGACCTTCTTGGCACCATCGCTGGTGTTGCTACCGAAGTTAGAGTGGCTGACCATTGCAATAACAGGTTTTTCGTTGAAGAAGCGAACGGCGGTAGCTGCGAGCTTGGCGATATCCATCAGCGCGTCCTTATCGGGGTTCTCGTTGACGAGCGTATCGCTAACATAGTATGTTCCCTTAGGCGAGTTGATGATGTGCATGGTACCGAAATGCTTGTACTCAGGACGGATGCCTATCACCTCGTTGACTACCTTGATGGTGTTCGAGTACTTCGTATACAGACCAGTGATGTAGGCATCTGCCTCGCCAGTCTCCACCATCATCATACCGAAGTAGTTGCGCTCGAACATCTTGTCGTTGGCTTCCTGGAAAGTGTAGCCGTCACGCTGGCGCTTCTCTGTGAGGATGCGGGCATAACGTTCGCGGCGCTCCTGTTCTGACGGATGGCGCAGGTTCACAATCTCAAGACCATCGAGACTCAGATCGAGCTTCTTGGCGAGTTTGGTGATGACTTCATCGTTACCGAGCAGTATCGGGTGACATATACCTTCTGCGTAAGCCTGTACGGCAGCCTTCAGCATGGTGGGGTGTACTGCCTCTGCGAATACCACCCGCTGCGGATGGGCTGCAGCTGTAGCGTAGAGATTCTGGGTGAGTTTGGTCTCCTGACCAAGCAGCACAGAGAGCGAATCCTTATATTCATCCCAATCCTCAATCTTCTTGCGAGCCACACCACTCTCGATGGCGGCCTTGGCCACAGCCGCTGACACTTCGGTAATCAGACGGGGATCAACGGGCTTCGGAATGAAGTAATCGCGACCGAAAGAGAGATTGTTGACGTGATAGACATCGTTCACCACATCAGGCACTGGCTGCTTTGCAAGATCTGCGATGGCATGAACGGCAGCCAACTTCATCTCCTCGTTGATGGCGGTGGCGTGAACGTCGAGCGCACCACGGAAGATGTAGGGGAAGCCGATAACGTTGTTGATCTGGTTAGGATAGTCGGTGCGCCCCGTAGACATAAGCACATCGGGACGGGCCTCCATGGCGTCCTCGTAAGAAATCTCGGGCACAGGGTTGGCGAGAGCGAAGATAACGGGATCCTTGGCCATCGTCTTTACCATATCCTTGGAGAGCACATTACCTTTTGAAAGTCCCACAAACACGTCGGCACCGTTGACAGCCTCAGCGAGGGTATGGATATCGGTACGGCTAGTGGCGAAGAATCTCTTTTGCTCGTTCAGGTCCTGACGCTCTACAGAAATCACGCCCTTGGAGTCGAGCATCACGATATTCTCCTTTTGGGCTCCGATAGCCATATAGAGCTTGGTGCAACTGATGGCAGCAGCACCTGCGCCGTTGACCACAATCTTTACTTTCTTGATGTCCTTGCCAATCACCTCCATGGCATTCTTCAGACCTGCAGCAGAGATGATTGCGGTTCCGTGCTGGTCATCGTGCATTACGGGGATATCGAGTGTCTTCTTCAGACGCTCCTCAATGTAGAAGCACTCAGGGGCCTTGATATCCTCGAGGTTGATACCGCCAAAGGTAGGGGCGATGCGCTCAACAGCCTCACAGAACTTCTCGGGATCCTTCTCAGCAACCTCGATGTCGAATACGTCGATACCGCCATAGATCTTGAAGAGCAGACCCTTTCCTTCCATGACGGGCTTACCACTCATGGCACCGATATCACCCAAGCCGAGCACCGCAGTACCATTGGAGATAACAGCCACGAGGTTACCCTTATCGGTGTACTTATAGGCTGCGTCGGGGTTCTCTTGAATCTCCAGGCAGGGATAGGCCACGCCAGGAGAGTAGGCGAGACTCAAGTCGGTTTGCGTACGATAAGCCTTGGTGGGCTTTACTTCAATTTTTCCAGGGCGTCCGCTCTCATGATATTCGAGGGCAGCTTCTTTCGAGATCTTAACCATAATCGTGTATTACTAATAATCTTTTTACCTATTATTAAATTTTGGCGCAAAATTACAAAAAACTATTTAAAAATATCACCTATTTTTGTTTTTTTTGTATCTTTGCAACTGAAAATGTATGAATATGCAAGAAACCAAAGACATTTCTCCCTACAAACAGGGGCTTAGAGACAAAATCATCATATCAGCGATGATGGCTTTTGCCAAGAAGGGCATCCGTCAGGTAAAGATGGATGACGTGGCATCTGAGTTGGGTATCTCGAAGCGCACACTCTATGAGATCTTCGACAAAAAAGAGGATTTGCTCTATGAGGGTGTGAAATATTATCTCGGTGAACGCCGTTCTCAGATGATGCAGAAGGCACAGAACTGCAACAACGTGATGGAGATTATCCTGGTGGCATACAAACTGAAAGTGGAAGAGGTGCGTCAGACCAATCCGCTGTTCTATTCAGATCTGGTGAAGTATCCGAAGGTGGCGCGTTATTTAGGACAACAGAACCAGCAGATGCTGACAAATATGACGAAGTTTATCGAGCGTGGCATGGAAGAGGGCTATTTCCGCAAGGAGGTGAAGCCAGAACTTGTGGCACGACTTTTCGATGCATTAGGAAAATATGTGATGGAGCAGCAGCTTTACCTCAACTATACGATAGAGGAGATATTCATGAATCTGATCTTTGTCTCACTCAGGGGTATCTGTACCAAGAAAGGTGTTGAGGCAATTGACAAATGGATATAGAAAAGAAGAATCCCAGCCGTTTGGCTGGGATTTCTTTTACTTACTGATGTTGTTCGCGTAGCAGGTCGTTGACGGTCTTCACAGGGTTGAAGGTGCCGAGGGGCACTTCTACGAAGACAGTACTCCAATTACTCATAGCACCATTCCATAGACCTGGTAACTCCAAGGCCTTCAGCTCTTTACCGGCTTTCGATTTAGAAGAGATGAAACCTGTGGTCTTATCAACAAACTCAGGCAGGTTGAAGGGCTGACCCTTATAGTCCTTCACAGCGCAGACGAGGTCTACAGGGTTGAAGTGCGTACCCTGGGTGAACATTTTCATATAAGCCTCGTTGTTGGTGTCAATCTGCGAACTTTCAAGAATCTGCAGCGATACGGTTCCATCCTGATTGTAGGTAAGGAATGGACCACCACCAGGTTCACCCACGTTCTTCACCACGCCGCAGACGCGCATTGGGCGGTTCAGCTTCTCACGCAGATAGGCGGCATCGGCCTTCTTGCCCTTGGCGTCGGTGCAGAGTTTCTCACTGACGAACTTGGCAATCTCTTCGAGCTGGGCATCGGTAGCACCAGCATCAAGCAGACGCAGATATTCAAAAGCCTGCTTCTGCAGCGAAACGAGCACACCTGCAATAACCTGCTTCCACTCTACGGTCTCTGGCTTCAGACGGTCGGGCACCACATTGTCGATGTTCTTGATGAAGATTACATCGGCATCTATCTCATTAAGGTTCTCAATGAGGGCACCGTGACCACCGGGACGGAACAACAGTGAACCGTCATCATTGCGGAAAGGTGTATTGTCGGGATTGGCGGCAACGGTATCGGTAGAGGGCTTCTGCTCTGAGAAGGTAATGTCATACTTGATACCATATTTTTTAGCAAAGGAGTCAGCCTTTTCAGCCACCTTAGCCTTAAAGAGCTCCATGTGCTCATGAGAGACGGTGAAATGAACATGGGCCTCACCATTAGAGGCAGCATAGAGGGCACCTTCCACAAGGTGTTCCTCCATCGGGGTACGAGGACCTTCGGCATACTTATGGAAGAGTAACAGGCCCTTAGGAAGCTGACCGTAGTTCAGACCTTCAGCCTTCAGCATGTTGGCGGCGACAGCCTTGTAGTTACCAGCAGCAATCAGTTCTTTAATCCCCTTGCCTTCGTTCTTCTGGCAGGCGGCATCAAGAGCATCATAGAAGGCGAACTTCTCTATCGAGTCGAAGTATTTCTTCTCGAAATCGGAGGTGGGTACATCATAGTCGGCATCCACAAAAGCAAACATGTTTTTGAACATACGGCTGGCGGCACCTGAGGCGGGCACAAACTTTACGATTTTGTTGCCAGCAGCCTTGTACTGGTTCCATACTTCCTCCAACTGCTTGCGCTCGTCGGCGTTGGGGGCGATAATGCCACGACCGATGCCAGCGGCTGCTTCCAGCTTCAGGAAGGGGAATCCGGTTTTAAACTCATTCAGTTGATTCTCGATCTGCTCAGCGGTGATTCCTTTCTGAGCAATTTGTTTCAGGTCTTGTTGTGATAACATAACGATTTTTGGAATTTAAATTGTTTTCTGATGCAAAAATACTAACTTTTTTGAAAAAAAGCGAAGATTTTCCAAGAAATTTGTATCTTTGCAATGAAAAAAGTCAATTATGGCAGAATTATTCGCATTTACATACGAAGAAAAGAAACAGATGGCTGCTCGTACGGCTCAACTTCTGAAAGAGGAAATTGGGCTGAAGGGTGACGCAATACAGGCGGTTTATCTCATTCCCGAGATTGACGAGGGGCACATGACTATTGAGCAGGTCGAGGAGCAATACGGCCCGCAGGTGGCCCGCATCCTTCACGGTCTGAACCGCATCCAGCAGCTGTATCAGAAGAATCCCGTTATTGAAAGCGAGAACTTTCGTAACCTGTTGCTTTCGTTCGCTGAAGATATGCGTGTGATTCTCATCATGATTGCTGATCGTGTGAATCTGATGCGCCAAATCCGAGATACGGAAAATATAGAGGCAAAGATGGAGGTCTCTCAGGAGGCGGCCTATCTCTACGCTCCGCTTGCCCATAAGCTAGGCCTCTATAAGCTGAAGAGCGAACTGGAAGACCTCTCGCTGAAGTATCTGGAACACGATGCCTACTATATGATTCGTGAGAAACTGAATGAGACGAAAGCCTCGCGTGATGCCTATATAGAAAGGTTTATCAAACCTATTGAGGAAAAGGTGAAGGCGGCGGGTATCAACTGTCATATCAAGGGTCGTACAAAGTCGATACACTCTATCTGGGAGAAGATGAAAAAGCAGAAATGCGGCTTTGAGGGCATCTATGACCTCTTCGCTATTCGCATCATCATCGACTGTCCGGAAGATAAGGAGAAGATGCAGTGTTGGCAGGCATACTCAATTGTTACCGATATGTATCAGCCCAACCCAAAACGACTTCGTGACTGGTTATCGGTTCCTAAATCGAATGGCTACGAGTCGTTGCATATTACAGTACTTGGCCCTGAGAAGAAATGGGTGGAGGTGCAGATCCGTACGGAACGTATGGACGATATCGCTGAGCGGGGTGTGGCTGCCCACTGGCGTTATAAGGGCGTTAAAGGTGAAACAGGGCTTGACGAATGGCTCACGGGCATTCGTTCAATGCTGGAACATGCTGAGGGTCTGGAGGCTATGGACCAGTTTAAGATGGAGCTCTATGAGGATGAGGTCTTTGTGTTTTCGCCTCGTGGCGATCTGTATAAGTTCCCCGTGGGAGCAACTGTGCTCGACTTTGCCTATCATATCCACTCGAATTTGGGCAACCAGTGTACGGGAGGTCGAATAAACGGCAAAGTGGTGCCCATCCGCTATCAGTTGAAAAGTGGAGATCAAGTGGAGATTCTGACATCGGCCAATCAGAAACCGCGTCAGGAATGGCTATCGATTGTGAAGTCGTCACGCGCCAAACAGAAGATTCGCCTGGCATTGAAGGAAACTCGTCAGCGCGACGGACTTTTTGCCAAGGAGATGCTTGAACGTAAATTCAAGAATCGTAAGATTGAACAGGAAGAGTCGGTGATGTTTCACGTCATCAAGAAGCTTGGCTTCAAGGAGGTGAGCGATTTTTATAAGTCGATTGCCGACGGCGTATTGGATGTGAACACCGTCATAGATAAATATATAGAGGTACGCGATGGGGAGAAGACGGTGACGGGCGACAACATTGCCCGTTCAGCATCGGAGTTTGAGCTGGAGCAATCGAAATTCTCACCTGTCACAACCGGGGCCTCTGACGATACACTCGTCATTGACCAGAATCTAAAGGGCTTGGACTACCAGCTGGCACGCTGTTGTCATCCAATCTATGGTGATCCAATCTTCGGCTTTGTCACCATCAATGGCGGTATCAAGATTCACCGGCAGGATTGTCCTAACGCCCCAGAACTGCGACGTCGTTACGGCTATCGTGTGGTCAAGGCTAAGTGGAGCGGTAAAGGGGCCTCGCAATATTCCATCACACTCCGGGTTATCGGTAATGACGATATCGGTATTGTAAACAATCTCACGAGCATTATCTCCAAGGACGAGAAACTCGTACTTCGCTCTATCAACATCGACTCGCATGATGGTCTTTTCAGTGGTAACCTCGTGGTAATGTTGGAAGATACCTCTCGTCTGGAGTCGCTGATCAAGAAGTTACGCACTGTGAAAGGCGTAAAGCAAGTGGAAAGAATATAAAAGATACCAATAACTATATGAAGAAGTTGTTTTATTTTTGTGTTGGGATGTTAGTGTTTGCAACGTATAGCTGCCGACCGAATCAGGCAGAGCTTTATCAGCGTTATTTGGAAGGCGTTGCCGATACTACCTTTGAGTATGTTACACCTAAGGCAGACTCTCTTAATGCTGATGGTGAGCCTATTGTTCCAGAAGGACAGGCTAAGGGTGACTGGGCGAATGACGACGGACTCGTAGCTGTACCTGACATTCCGAAAGAACGCCGAGTAAACAAGGGTGCCAATTCGCATGACGTTGAGAGAGCTATGTTAGGTAAAGAGTAATAATTACTCTCTGTAAAGCCAGGAGAGTAAGGAGTTAATCCAACGGATGGAGAAACGGAACCAGCGATAGGTGCTTTGTTCTTTGCCTCCAAATCGAAGAATGAACTCTCGGAAAGGATTCTTCGAGAAAGGCAGGCCTACATCCATAAAGCACATGTGGGCATAACCGTTTTCATAGGCGTGTTTCATCACATCCCATACCACTACAACATCGGGATGCAAAAAACGGTAGGTTTTGCGTCTGAAGGCCGAATACCAGAGATAGGCATCTCCCATGCTATAGACACAAGCGGAACATGCAATTACCTTACCCCGATATTTTGTCACGAAGAGCCGCCCATGTTCTCCCTCCATTATTTTTCTGAAAAAGGTATCATCGGGTATATAGCGTTTCGGCTTTAATAGATTGTGTTTTCTAAGCAACTTGGAGAACGCTTTGAAGTCGTCTTCTGTTTGGACAATCTCTGTAGTGGCCCCACGTTCATGGGTAGAATTGATGCGCTTCTGAAGTTTTGATGAAATACGCTCCTCCGGGGCGTGACTATGAAGCGAATTATGGACGCTGGACCAGTTAACAGGGAAGAACTGCAACTGGCGTAGTTGTTTGTAACCAAACATTTTCTGACTCAAGTTACTTACTTCCATATACAACGTATGTATACTCATGCTCGACTTCAGGGCTGTCAGCATTTCACCAAAAAGTTCTTCTTTCTTGTAAGGACTGTCGTAGTAGACACCCTCACCGAGAACACGACAATGGATAATCAGAAATGGGGGAATTACCAAAGTTCGGTAACGAATGATACCCAGCATGTGGCTGACAACATGTCCTTCGGCATCAGTGGTAACCACCATAACAGGCTTCTGACGGGGGGTCTCTCTTGCGATGTCGAACAATTCACGGCTATGGAAGAAATTACTTTCATCCAAAGCCGGCAGTTGTTCGCTGCGCTTGTAGAGCGTTGTCTTCAGTCCTTTCATGCTGCAAAGATAATAAAAAAATAAGAATCGAGAAGTAAGAATTGAGAAAAATATATTATCTTTGCACCAAAATTAGATATTTAAGCATAATATGACAGAATTTAAAGATTTGGTGCAGAAGCGCCGCAGTCACAGAAAGTATACCGATGAAGAGATCGATGCCGACGACCTCAAGTTAATCATTCGTGCAGCCCTGATGTCACCTACGTCAAAAAACCAGCGCGCCTGGCAGTTTGTGGTCGTGGACGACAAGCAGGATTTGGAGAAACTCGCTGATGCGAAGAATCTTGGATCGCAGTTTCTCAAGGATGCCCCTGTAGCTATCGTTGTTTTGGGCGATCCCATGCAAAATGACTGTTGGGTTGAGGATGGTTCCATTGCCGCAGCCTCCATGCAATATCAGGCAGAGGAGCTAGGGCTTGGCTCGTGTTGGATTCAGATGCGTGGGCGTGGTCTAGACGATGGCACAACTGCTGATACTGTGATTAGAGGGGTCCTGAACATCCCCGACAATTTGAATTGTCTTTGTATCATTGCACTTGGTCATTGGACTGACGAGCGTCGTGAGCAAAGTGAGGACAAGTTAAAATGGGAGAACGTACACTTGAATAAGTTTTGATGGTTGATAGATGATTAATTACGACTTAAAAGAAATAAAGGCCATTATATTTGATATCGATGGTGTGTTGAGTTCAGAGACCATCACGCTCTCATCTGAAGGCGAACCTCTACGTACCGTGAACATCAAGGACGGTTATGCTATACAGCTGGCGATGAAACTTGGCTTGAGAATCGCGATTATGACTGGTGCTAAAGTTACCAGTATCCGTAAACGTTATGAGGGTCTTGGAGTGGAGGACATCTATATCGGCTGTTCCGTAAAGATTGAAACATACGAGACTTTCCTTCATAAATATGGTTTGACAGACAAGGAAATAATGTATATGGGCGACGATATTCCCGATCTTGAGATTATGCGTCGTGTGGGATGTCCAGTTTGTCCAAAAGATGCTTGTCCTGAGATTAAAGAGGTCAGCATTTATGTGAGTGACCGTATCGGTGGTCATGGTTGTGGACGTGATATCATAGAACAGGTACTTCGCGCACAAGGAAAGTGGATAATGGATAAAAAGGCATTCGGATGGTGAAAAAACTTGTTTTGGCAAGTAACTCGCCACGAAGGCGCGAATTGCTTGCAGGTCTCGGAATCCCTTTTGAGGTACGAATCCTCAATGGTATTGAAGAATCTTACCCATCTTCGATGCCAGTCTCTGAAGTTGCCCTTCACATAGCAGGACTAAAGGCTGAAGCCTATCGGTCAAAAATGGCATCGGATGAAATCATTATCACTGCAGACACTGTGGTGATTGTAGATGATGAAATTCTTGGCAAACCTGTTGACGAGGTCGATGCCTACCGTATGCTGCGGCTCCTTAGCGGACGTACGCATCAGGTGATGACAGGTGTTTGCCTGGTGGCCGAAGGATGGGAAAAACGTTTTTCCGTCACCACAGATGTGACATTTAAGATACTTTCTGACGAAGAGATAAATTACTATATCACCACTTACAAACCCTTCGATAAAGCTGGTGCCTATGGTATACAGGAATGGATAGGATACATAGGTGTAACCGCTTTGAAGGGCAGCTATTACAATGTGATGGGACTTCCCGTGCAACGTATCTACGAAGCGCTGAATGCAAAGCAATAAAATGCCTTATCTGCTTATGTAAAGACCAAACAACACCAGTTTTGGTCTTCTTTTTGTTGTTGGAGGGTAAGCCCTAAAGTTTTTGCCTTCTCGATGAGCAGGGGAGCATCTTCAGTATAGAATCCGCTGAGGATAAGTATTGCTCTTTTCGACATCTTCTTTCGGAAGAAAGACATATCTGTCAATAGAATATTACGATTGATATTCGCCATTACCACCTCAAACTCGCCATCTACCTTATTTAATATAGAAACATCACCGAGGAGGGAGGTAAAGTGATTGTCAACGTGATTTATTACCGCATTATGGCGCGCATTATCGACACTCCATTCGTCGATGTCGTAACCTATAGCCTCTTCGGCGCCGAGTTTGAGTGCGCAGATAGAGAGGATGCCAGTGCCTGTTCCGCAATCCAAAACGCGACCTCTGGGGTGGTGATCTACCAGTGTTGCGCAAATCATACGGGTGGTTTCGTGTGTTCCTGTGCCAAATGCCAGTTTGGCATCAATCTCAATATTAATAGTGTCAGCAGGCATATTGTCAGGAAGATGACGGCCATCGTGAATAGTCATTGCACCATCAGAGATGACTATTGGCTCAAAACCTTCTTGTTCCCACTGCTCATTCCAATCACGATCTTCGGCTTCGCGAATAGTGTAGGTAACGGCGGTCCCTTCGAAGGGGAAATCTTCTATAATTTCACGAAGGGCTTTCTCGTTGAATTGTGTTTGCTGCACGTAGCCCTTGAGCCCGTCTTTTGTCTCTTCAAAAGTCTCGAATCCTGCCTCTCCAGCCATTGCTGCCAATATATCGGAGGCGTCTGTAGAGTAGGGAGTAATGGTAAAAATGACTTCGAAATATTTCATAAGGATGTTAATTTTTGAGGCAAAATTACAAAAAATAGGGAAAATCCTACCATAAGTTAGGGTTTTTCCGTACATTTGCACTAAAAATCGTTGTATTTTTGCAACGTGAAACCATATAAAGACAAAGAAAATGAAAAAACTGTTACTGATTTCCCTGCTTATCGGAGCCATGCCTTTGGGTATGATGGCTCAAGATGATGATCTCTACTTTGTGCCGAAAAAGAACAAAGCGGCTTCAAAGATTGAGGTGGTGACGGAGGATACGCAGTATGAGGGCCTGAATCGTACTGTGGATGACTACAATCGTCGTACGGCTAGTACATATGAGGTTATTGATGGTGATACAACGAAACTTGATATCATAGAATTCAGCGAGGGTAAGGGCGTATATCCTGACTCTCTGAAGGAGGACTATGAGCTGACGAAGAAGATGCAGCGTTTCGACGATTACGATATATCAGACAATGCTGCCTTCTGGGCAGGTTATAATGCTGGTCGCTATGACTGGGGTTGGCATTCACCTTGGTACTATCGCACCTATGGATGGTACGATCCCTGGTATTACGGCTCTTGGTACAGCAGCTATTACCCCTGGTATGATCCTTGGTATTATCCTTACGGCTATTATGGCTGGGGTTGGCCATACCACTATGGCTACTACGGTTGGGGTTATCCCTACTATTACGGTTATCCATATTACTATGTGATTGGCGGTGGTGGCAGTGGCCACTATTATGGCCGCACAGGCAATGCAGGTACTATCGACCGCCGAGGTTCTTCTTCCTACCGCAGATACAATTCTGTGGCAGGCAATGCCAGCCGCACTTCCAGTCTGAGAGACCGTGCTGCCTCGATGGGAGGAGGCCGTGTCTACCGCAGTGGCAATTCGCAAACCTCCCGCAGTGGCAACTTCAGCGGTCGTCGTGGTAACAGTTCCACCTATAGTCCCAGCAGTTCCTCTTCGCGCAGTTCATCCTCTTGGAGTGGTTCACGAAGCAGTGGAGGCGGGTTCAGTGGCGGAAGTCACTCCTCAGGCGGCTCACGCTCTTCTGGTGGCGGTGGTTCTCGTATGGGAGGACGCAGGTAATTTTACTTCTTTAAAATGTAATAATTTAATGATTAGATAATGAAAAAAGGTTTTATTTTAGCTCTGTCTCTGACAATGGTTTTGCCAGCAGTAGCACAAGATACATACGAGAGTGCCCGCCTCCTGGGCAACGACCTGAATGGTACTGCCCGTTATGTGGGCATGGGTGGTGCGATGGAAGCCCTTGGAGCAGATATCTCCACCATCAGTTCGAATCCCGCAGGCATAGGACTATTCCGTCACTCTACAGCTAGTCTCAGTTTTGGCATAGTGTCACAGCAGGATGTACAGAAGTTCGATGGCCTTAACAAGACCAATATGTCATTCGACCAAGTTGGTTTTGTCTATGCCTGTCGTACGAGTCCCACATCTTTTATCAATTTCGGGTTCAACTATCATAAGAGCCGTAACTTCGATCAGATTCTCTCAGCCGCCAACTCGCTGAGTGGTTGTTCGCAGAATGGTCTGTCGTATGACAAGTCAGCCCGCGGCCTCTATGAGCTCGACTTCAATAAAGATGGTGATATCATGGGGTGGAATGGTGACTATCGTTCGCAGATTTATTCACAGGCCGATTATATGAATACTAATGTGCTTTTGTATGATCCCGATGATGATTATTTTTATTTCAACGATGCCAGCCGCTATACGTTCGATAAGGCCCATCGTGGTTGGATAGCCGACTTCGATTTCAATATCAGTGGCAACTCCAACGACCGTTTCTATTGGGGTATCACAGTCGGTGTAAAGGATGTCCGCTATAAAGGCTATTCCGAGTATGGTGAGGAGATGGTCGACTCGGAGGGCAGTTGTGGTTCTGTGGCCTATGGCGACGAGCGTAAGATCAAGGGCACCGGCTACGATATCAAGGCTGGCGTCATATTCCGTCCGGTCGAAGAGTCTCCCTTCCGCATCGGTCTCTCTGTCTCCACCCCCACCTGGTACGACCTCACCTCCAGCAATTCCAGCTATATGGTGAACAACACCCCCTATGGAGCTTGGGATAAGGGCACTAGTGGTGAGAGCTACGACTTCCATTTTTATACCCCCTGGAAGTTTGGAGCCAGCCTCGGTCATACCATTGGCACCAACGTAGCCCTCGGCCTGAGCTACGAGTACAGCGACTATGGAGCCAGCAAGAACCGCATCATCGACGGTTATGACTATTATGATAATGCCGAGAGTTCTACTGATGAATTAATGAAGCGTAATACAGAGAAGTCTCTTAAAGGTGTTCACACCCTAAAGGCAGGACTAGAATTTAAGCCAGATCCTGCACTGGCCGTTCGCTTTGGTGCCAACTATATCTCGGCTGCATATGATAAGAACGGTGTACGCGATATGACCATCGATTCCCCTGGTGTGATGTATTCTTCTACCACAGATTACACTAACTGGAAGGATACCTACCGCATTACTTGTGGCTTGGGTTATAAGTCTGGTGGTTTTAATATTGATTTGGCTTATCAGTATAGTGCTACCAATGGTGAGTTCCATCCATTCCAGCCCTATGCTAGTGGTCAGACAGGTGCTTTAGACGTAAGCCAGAAGCGTCATCAGGTACTCTTGACACTGGGTTATACTTTCTAAGTTGAAAGATTTCTGAATATAAATGCGGCTTTATGCAAATAAGGCCGCATTTATTTGTTTATTTGGCTGAAAATGCGTAACTTTGCGCACAATTTAAGAAGTAAAATTGTATAATACTCAAATAATCAAATGAAAAAGCTTTTATTGGGAGATGAGGCAATTGCTCAGGGTGCCATCGATGCAGGTCTGAGTGGTGTGTATGCCTATCCAGGAACACCTTCGACGGAGATTACTGAGTATATTCAGGATTCCCCCGTCGCGAAGGAAAGAAACATCCACCGTCGCTGGTCTACAAATGAGAAGACTGCAATGGAGGCTGCACTCGGTATGTCGTATATGGGCAAACGGGCGCTGGTGTGTATGAAACATGTTGGTCTGAACGTGTGTGCCGACCCATTTGTGAACTCTGCGATGACAGGTACAAATGGCGGACTAGTGGTTTTGGTGGCTGATGACCCCTCAATGCACTCCTCGCAGGACGAGCAGGATTCTCGCTTCTATGCGAAGTTTGCCATGATCCCTACACTGGAGCCCAGTAACCAACAGGAGGCCTACGATATGATGCAGGAGGCTTTTGACCTCTCGGAACAATTGCATCTACCCATTCTGATGCGTGTCACCACTCGTATGGCCCACAGCCGTGCTGTTGTAGAGATTAAGAATGAAGCCCGTCCACAGAACGAACTCAATTACGATGCACAGGCATCAAACTGGGTGTTGTTACCTGCTTTTGCCAAGAAGCGTAATATTGTGGTTACAGGTCAGCAGCCATTGCTAGAGCAGATGGCTGTTGACAGCAAATATAATAAGTATATTGATGCTGATAATCATAAACTTGGCATCATTGCCAGCGGTATCGCTTACAACTACCTTATGGAGTGCTATCCAGAAGGTTGTCCGTTTCCAGTGCTAAAGATTTCACAATATCCCATTCCTAAGAAATTAATTCGCCGTATGACCGACGATTGTGAGCAGGTACTAATTGCTGAAGAAGGTCAGCCGTTCATCGAGGATCAGGTACGTGGTGTGATGCCTGGCAATGCTGTGATCAAGGGTCGTCTCACGGGCGAGCTGCCTCGTACGGGTGAGCTCAATCCCGACTTCTTGAAGAAGGCACTCGGCATCGAGAGTTCTGAGAACTATGCACCTTGTGAGGATGTTACCCCACGTCCACCTGCACTTTGTCAGGGTTGTGGACATCGTGATGTCTATACAGCTCTGAACGAGGTGTTGAAGGAGTATCCCAATGCACGTGTATTTGGTGATATCGGTTGTTATACACTTGGTTTCCTGCCGCCTTATAAAGCCATCCATTCTTGTGTGGACATGGGTGCTTCGATCACGATGGCGAAGGGTGCCAGCGATGCAGGTCAGTGGCCCGCAGTTGCTATCATCGGTGACTCTACCTTTACTCATTCAGGAATGACAGGTCTGCTCGATGCCATCAATGAGAATGCGGATATTACTGTGATCATCTCCGACAACCTGACAACAGCCATGACGGGTGGTCAGGATTCTGCCGGTACAAATAAGTTTGAGGCTATCTGTAAAGGCCTTGGTCTGTCAGAGAATCACCTGAAGGTGGTAAATCCGATTCCTAAGAATATGCCAGAGATCACCCAGGCTATCCGCGATGAGATCAACTATCATGGTGTGAGTGTCATCATCCCACGTCGTGAGTGTATGCAGACTTTACAACGTCATCTTAAACAAAAGAAAGCAGCAAAATGAAAACAGATATTATTCTTTGCGGTGTAGGAGGACAGGGTATCCTCTCTATCGCCACGATTATCGGTGAGGCTGCCATGAAGGAGAACCTCTATATCAAACAGGCAGAGGTTCACGGCATGAGCCAGCGTGGTGGTGATGTGCAGTCAAACCTGCGTATCTCCAGCAATCCCATCTCCAGCGATCTGATTCCCCTAGGTGGTGCCGATGTGATTATCTCTATGGAACCGATGGAAGCCCTGCGCTATCTGCCATTCCTGGCAAAAGACGGTTGGATTATCACCTCTAGCACACCTTTCGTGAACATCCCGAACTATCCTGACATCGAGACAATTAAGGCTGATCTCCAGAAGATCAACAATGTGATCATGCTAGATATCGAGCAGGCTGCCAAGGATAATGGCGTGCCCCGTTCTGCCAACGTGATCCTGTTGGGTGCTGCCCAGAAAGCATTAGGCATCGAGTACGATAAACTTGAGGATGCCATCCGTCGTGTCTTCGGACGCAAGGGTGAAGCTATCGTCGAGGCAAACATCAAGGCTCTGGCCATCGGTAAACAAGCACAGAAGTAATGGAAACGCCAATAAAGAAAGAAATCGTTGACGGACTGGTGGCTGAGCTTGGCATCACGGATTTTGCTAAGGCAACGATCCGTGAGGTTAAACAAGTGGCAGCCAAATCCGAGAAAGCGAGTGGGGTAGAGTTCATCAAGATGGAGATGGGCATCCCTGGGTTGCCTGCGGCTCAAGCAGGTGTCGATGCACAGATCAAAGCCCTTCAGGACGGTATCGCCCATTCTTATCCCGATATTCAGGGAACGCCCGTGCTGAAAGAAGCTGCCTCTCAGTTTGTGAAAGCATTCATCGGTATCGATATCAAACCCGAGGGCTGCATCCCCGTGACAGGTTCGATGCAGGGCACCTTCGCCTCGTTCCTCACCTGTTCACAACGCGACAAGCAGAAGGATACCGTGTTATTCATCGACCCAGGATTCCCTGTTCAGAAGATGCAGCTGGAGGTGATGGGCGTGAAGTACCAGACCTTCGATGTGTATCATTTCCGTGGTGAAAAGTTAGGTCCGAAACTCGAGAGCTATCTCTCAAAGGGCAACATCTGCGCCATCGTGTATTCCAACCCCAACAATCCCTCGTGGATCTGTCTGCGTGAGGAAGAGTTGCAGGTGATTGGTGAACTCGCTACGAAATATGATACTATCGTGATGGAGGATCTTGCTTACTTTGCGATGGACTTCCGTAAGGATCTTTCCACACCGTTTGAGCCGCCTTATCAGGCTACCGTAGCCCGTTACACGGATAACTACATGCTGCTGATCAGTGGTTCAAAAGCCTTCAGTTATGCAGGCGAGCGTATCGGTGTCACCTGTATCTCCGACGCTTTGTTCCATCGTCACTTCGATGCCTTGTCAGAGCGTTATCAGGGTTTGCCTTTCGGCCCGGTGTTCTCCACCCGTATGCTTTACGCTTTGAGTTCTGGTACAAGCCACAGTGCCCAGTATGCCTTGGCAGCCATGCTGAAAGCCGCCTACGAAGGCAAGTACGACTTCCGTAAGGAAATCAGTGTCTACGGTGAGCGTGCCAAGAAGCTGAAGGAGATTTTCTGTCGTCACAACTTCTATGTGGTGTATGACAAAGACCTTGATGAACCGATTGCTGATGGATTCTACTTCACCATCGGTTATCCTGGCATGACTTCTGGACAACTTGCTCTTGAATTGATGTATTACGGCGTGTCAGCCATCTGCCTGATTACCTGTGGTTCTGAACAGGAGGGGCTGCGTGTATGTACTTCGTTCATCGAAGACCATCAGTACGAGATCCTTGAAGAACGCATGAAAATCTTCGAAACAAACAATCCCCGATAAAGAAAAAGCCCCTGCAAGTAGCAAGGGCTTCTTCTTTATTTATTTGGTGATGGAGTCTTACCATCGCGTGGTGTGCGCTGACCATCCTTTTTAGACTTCTTTTCCTTTTTGGGCTTTTCGGCTTTGATAGGTTCAGATTCCTCACTGAGGTCTAAAGGTGTGAATTTGAACTCACTTTCCGGCAAATAACGTACATCGTAAGTACCTTTCTTATTATAAATGTATTGCTGTTTCATCTTGGCATACTTCTTTTCAACATCCTTGCGTTTTACAGAGCCAATGACTACGCAGGTACGATTTGGCAAGTTTCGCTCACGAGCGAAAAAGTCGCGCAGCTGATACGAGTAGTTGCTCTTACCTGCAATCATGTCCTTTTTCTTTGTCACCCACACATTATCCATCTCCTGGATATCAGTGAAGTATACGGTAGAGTCATTGAATGATGCCACAAAGCCAAACATATAAGCCTTGGGAACTTGTTTGTTTTGTGCCAATACAATCTGGCAACCTGCTATTATCAGTATTGATACTGATATGGTCTTTATCAATTTCATTATCCTAAAAATGTCTTTAAAATTTTGTTCTTACTACAACTGCGGAGCTTGCGGATGGCTTTTTCCTTGATCTGACGCACACGTTCACGGGTCAAACCGAACTTAGCACCAATTTCTTCAAGCGTCAACTCTGGACGGTTGATACCATACGAGGCCTCTATCACATTGCGTTCCCTTTCGTTGAGTATATTCAGTGCGTTCTGTATCTCTGCCCTCAATGATTCTTCGACTAGCGATGAATCTGCCATTGGTGAGTTCTCGTTCGCCATCACGTCAAGTAGACTATTGTCTTCTCCTTCGACGAAAGGGGCATCCACCGAGATATGATGTCCATTGATATTCATTGCTTCGTCAATCTTCTCTTCGGGAAGATCAATCTTCTCAGCAATCTCGTCGAGCGAGGGCTTGCGTTCAAATTCCTGCTCGAAACGGTTAATCTCGTGAGCTATTTTATTTACACTACCAACCTGATTCAGGGGAAGTCTCACAATACGACTCTGCTCGGAGATGGCTTGGAGGATACTCTGCCTAATCCACCACACGGCATATGAGATAAACTTAAAACCACGCGTCTCGTCGAAACGCTCTGCAGCCTTCAACAGCCCAAGGTTTCCTTCGTTAATGAGATCAGGTAGCGTAATGCCCTGATTCTGGTACTGCTTGGCCACACTCACTACGAATCTAAGGTTTGCCTTCGTTAACCGTTCCAACGCCTTTTGGTCGCCGTGACGGATTCGTTGTGCGAGTTCAACCTCTTCTTCCGCCGAGATCATCTCTTCCTTACCTATTTCCTGAAGGTATTTCTCCAGGGCGGCACTCTCTCGGTTTGTGATAGATTTAGTGATTTTTAGCTGTCTCATGATTGGTTATTGTTTTTAGCCGTTCTGCAAAAGTATAGCATTTTCCTGAAATGACCAAAAAAAAGCCACGAATTTTTATATTCGCGGCCTTTTTTTCATCTATTTGGCTTATTCATTGGCCAAAGGAACTGCAAAATAGCCTTTTTTACCAGTAGGATAGATGCCTTGAATATAGAGCACAGGTTCGCGACTCGTAGAGGCTTCTTTCACAACATTTTGCAAGTCATCGATGGTCTTGATTGTCTGATCGTTCACGCGCTGGATGATAAATCCCTTGGGCACGTTGGCATCCTTCAGTTTGCCACCATTAATTTTCAAAATCTCTAGACCATAGCCAATGTTTAACTGTTCCTTCTGAGCATCAGTCACAGCACGGAATGTACCACCTAGTACGTCAAGGTCGGCATTCTTCACCACCTTTGTGTTACCCTGCTCGTTTTTCAGTGTCAGGGTTACTGTGTGACTCTTCTTATCGCGCAGATAGGTGAGTGAAAGCTTATCACCAGGACGCTTCTGAGCAATGATAGCTTGTAGATCACCCATCGTCTTCACCTTCTTGCCGTCGACAGAAGTAATGACGTCGTCGCTCTTCAGATTGGCATCAGCAGCTGCGCCGTCTTCCACCACCTTGTCAATGCGTACACCTTCCATTGTACCGTAGTCTTTCACCTCCTTATCCTGATCCTTCATGATGTCAATGTAATCCTTAACACTACCGCCCTGAATGCCAATCATGGCACGCTGGTAAGAACCATACTGTTTGAAATCTTGCACGGCCTTGTTCATGATGGCCGTAGGAATGGCGAAACCATAACCGATGTTTGAACCTGTCTGGGAGTAGATCATGGCGTTGATACCAATCAACTCACCACGGGTATTTACTAGGGCACCACCAGAGTTACCCTGATTGATAGCAGCATCTGTTTGAATCATCGACGATACACCTTGTCCCATCGAACGGGCTTTGGCCGATACGATACCTGCAGTCACCGTGTTGTTCAATCCAAGAGGATTACCAACTGCGAGCACCCACTCACCAACACGTACATCATCAGAATTGGCAACCACGATAGCTGGCAGATCTTTGGCATCAATCTTAATCAATGCCAAATCTGTGGTCTTATCAGCACCAATAATACGAGCAGAATATTCCTTCGAGTTCTCATTGAGGGTTACCGTCAGCTCGTCTGCACCATCCACCACGTGGTTGTTGGTCACGATATAACCGTCCGCAGAGATGATTACACCAGAGCCTGCTGCCGCACGCTTCGGGGTCTGTACCTGACGCTGGCGCTTCTGACCATTATTGCCCTGACCACGTCCGAAGAAACCACCGAAGGGGTCGGAGAAGAAATCCTCAAAGGGATCACTGTACTCTACGGTCTGAACCTTGGAGTTCTGAACAGACTTGATGTACACCACAGAGGGCAGAGCCTTCTCGGCAGCATAGGTAAGGTCTACAGGTTGTCCTGCGGGTGCTGATGCAACGACAGGAGCAGGTGTGGGAGCAGTAGCTGCATTGGTCTTGGTAAAGGCTGCTACTGAAAGAACCAAAGCAACGGCGCACACGGCTGGCGTTGCTACATTTACGATCTTTTTCATATTCTCAGTCATTTTTGTTATAAATTTAAAATCCTACTTATGCAACTCTTTGTGTTGCGTTGACTCACTCAGAGTTTTCGGGTGCAAAAATAAGTGCATTTTTTCAGATACTGACAAAATGTCTTGATTATTTGTCCCAATTTAACAATTCACTTCATAGCCTTAACGGGCATTTGCGTTTAACAATTAAATTCTTAAATTACTGACAAAATTAAGAATTTATACTATTTATAGTTCAAAATAAGCAATTATAAGAATATTTATGTGCGAATTCAATCGCATATTCGTAACTTTGAGACTTTATCTTGAAGATAAGCAACATCAATTTATACACCTTTCTCATGATTATGAATACAAATTTATTAGTTTTCTCTTCGCTAAATCGAAAAATTACACTACCTTTGCACCCTAGAAAGCACTGCAACGGTCTGTCGCTGGTGTCATTTTGGCACGAGAGGAAAGTCCGGGCAGCATAGGGTACCCCACTTCTGAAAGTGGAAGCTATTGGTGACAGTAGGTGTCGGTAGAAGAAAAGAACCGCCTTTCTTCGGAAGGGTAAGGGTGAGAAGGTGGTGTAAGAGACCACCAGCCAGCGGGTGATCGCTGGGCTGTGCCAACTGGGGGCTGCAAGTTCATGTAAACCGTCCCGAGAGAGGGTTACCCGCCCGAGTTGACGAAGGTCTGAGCAGCAATGCAATAGGGCTGGGACTCATGCGGCGGAGGGTAGAACGCTTGAGCCATGGGGTGACTCATGGACTAGATAAATGACAGACGCCACGCAAGTGGTACAGAACCCGGCTTACAGAGGCAATGCTTTCTTTTATACAATTATCCCCGCCAATCAGGCGGGGATAATTGTTATTTATACATCAGATAGGTCTTAAAATCGGCAAATGCCTTCGTCATGGGCACACTCTGTTTCTCGCCTTTCATAAAGGCAGCCAAGCGATCGGGAATCTCAACATCGATTCCTAGGATATCATCAACCTTTTCCTTAAACTTGGCAGGATGGGCTGTCTCACAGAACACGCCAACCTCACCTTCCTTTAGGCCGTCTTCTAATGCCTGATAGCCACAAGCACCATGAGGATCGAGTATATAACCTGTTTCCTCGTAGCATTGTTTCATTGTCTGGCGAATCTGCTCGTCGCTATAAGTAGCACCACTAATCAGCGAGGTGATACGCTCGTGGCTCTTGTCATAGAGATCGTAGATACGGGCAAAGTTAGACGGATCGCCTACGTCCATCGCATTAGCGAGTGTCTGCTTTGAGGGTTTCGGCTCATATTTGCCTGTCTGTAGGTAATTAAAGAAAATGTCATTGGCATTGTTGGCAGCAATGAATCGCTTTACAGGCAGACCCATTTCATGGCCAAATAGGGCGGCGCAGATATTACCAAAGTTCCCAGAAGGAACACACATAACCAAGTTATCAGCCTTGCCAAGCGCCTTCATTCTTGCGTATGCATTGAAATAGTAGAATGCCTGTGGCAAGAAACGGGCTACGTTGATACTATTAGCTGATGTTAACTTCATGTGCTGGTTCAGCTCAATATCCATAAAAGCGTTCTTTACCAATGCTTGACAGTCATCGAAAACACCATCCACCTCGATGGCTGTAATATTCTTGCCAAGTGTGGTAAATTGACACTCCTGAATCGGACTTACCTTCCCTTTTGGATAAAGCACATACACATGGATGCCGTCGACTCCTAAGAATCCGTTGGCCACAGCCGAACCTGTATCACCAGAGGTAGCTACAAGTACGTTTACCTCTTCTTTCTGACCTTCCATGCGGATAAAATACTGGAGCAGGCGGGCCATAAAACGGGCACCTACATCCTTAAAGGCGAGAGTAGGACCATGGAATAGTTCGAGGGTATAGATGCTATCCTTTACCTGAACCACAGGACAGTCGAATTGTAGCGTATCGTAGACAATATCCTTCAGGGCATCGAGATCCACATCTTCGCCAAAGAAGGCACTAGCCACCGTATAGGCAATCTCCTGAAATGTCATTTTGTCAATTTCATCAAAGAACGCCTGGGGTAACTTCTGTATTTTCTCTGGCATATACAAGCCCTTGTCTTCAGCCAAGCCCTTTACCACTGCTTTGTGCAAGTCGGCGATGGGCGCATTACCATTTGTGCTGTAATATTTCATATTATTGAACTTTCATTAATTCTTTCATAAACTCATTAAGCTTCAGTAGACCATAAACTCCTTCTACACAGCTCACCTCATCGTATTGCTGAACATCATCAGCCTTAATGCCACGATACCAGATAAGGAAAGGCACGGGCTGTCCCACATGGATGCGCTGCTCCACTGGTGTGAGATGATCTGGGAGTACGGCGATGCATACAGGCTCATTCCATGATTTCACCTTATTATATATAGGGGCTATGAGACGCTGATCCAGATACTCGATGGTCTTCAGTTTCAGTTCCAAGTCTCCATCGTGGCCTGCTTCATCACTGGCTTCTACATGTACAAATACGAAATCATCGTTTTCAAGCGCCTCAATCGCTGCCTGAGCCTTGCCTTCGTAGTTGGTGTCTGCCAAACCTGTAGCACCTTCCACCTCAACAATCTTCAAGCCTGCATAGTGGCCGATGCCACGAATCAGATCAACGGCAGAGATGACGGTTCCGGACTTGATCGCTGGATACTGCTGCTGCAGGGGTTCCATTGAAGGACGATAGCCTCCGCTCCAGGGCCAGATGCTGTTGGCTTGCCGTTCTCCACGCTTCGAACGTTCCTGATTAAAGGGGTGTTTCGCAAGGAGCTCCTGAGACTTCAGAATCATCTCGTTGATGAGGTCTGCTGTCTGCTGGGCTGAGAGTCGTCCAGCTTCCACAGGTGCATTCTCCTCAGCCTTCACTAGCAACTCACGCCAAGCCTCATTGGGATGATCATGGGGTGGGGCGCAGACGATATGTTTCGAGCCACCCTTGATTACCAGCAGATGACGATACTGGATGCCAGTGATGAACTTCACCCGTTCGCAGCCCTCTCTTTCATTAATAGGCTTGGCCAGGTTCTCGTTCAGGTATTTAATCAGCACATCGGCATCGTCAGTCTCCAGATTACCGCCATTATGCGTGATGATCTTTCCGTCAGCCAGTGTGATGATATTGCAACGGATGGCAAAATCGTCGTTTGCCATCTCGTAGCCTATCGAAGCTGCCTCTAGCGGGCCACGTCCCTCATACACTTTGTTGAGATCATAACCAAGAATCGCAGTATTCGCCACCTCAGAACCTGGAGGGAAACCCTCTGGCACAGTAATGAGTCGTCCACAACGACCTTCACGGGCCAACTGGTCCATCATGGGCTTATGGGCATATTGCAATAAGGTCTTCCCACCGAGACGTTCGACGGGAAGATCTGCCATGCCATCACCAAGTATGATGATATGCTTCATAAGTTAAATGTTTGCGATAGACATGATGTTTGCGAAGACACCTGCTGCTGTGACAGCGGCACCAGCGCCGTAGCCTTGGATGAGCATGGGGTATTCCTTATAGCGCTCAGTGGTAAGCAGTACGATATTGTTAGAGCCTTCGAGTCCATAGAACGGATGTCCGTAAGGTACCTCCTTCAACGCCACGCTGGTCTTGAAGTTCGATGGGTCGTTTTCATCAGCTTCCATCGTGGCCACAAAGCGCCAACGCTTGTTCTCTGCTTCCAGCACCTTACGACGTGCCTCAAAGTCGGCATCAAGTTCTGGCAGCTTAGCCCAGAAGTCCTCGATAGAACCCTCGAAATAACTGTCGGGCACGAAGAGATGCTTCTCTACTTCGTCCTGTTCTACCTTATAGCCAGCTTCACGCGTCAGGATTACCAACTTACGGATGACGTCAGTACCACTGAGGTCGATACGTGGATCTGGCTCAGAGTAACGCTGTTCCTTAGCACGCTTCACTGTCTCTGAGAAGGGCACATCAGCAGCAATCTCGTTGAAGATAAAGTTTAGCGTACCAGAGAGGATTGCCTCAATCTTCAGAATCTTATCACCAGAGTTACACAGGTCGTTGATGGTACCGATAATTGGCAGACCAGCACCTACGTTGGTCTCATAACGGAACCACACACCACGATCGCGAGCTGTCTGCTTCAGTTTCATATAACTGTCATAATCGCTCGAAGCAGCAATCTTGTTGGCAGCTACTACTGATATGTTATGCTCCAGGAATGTCTGATAGAGTGATGCAATCTGTCGGCTTGCAGTGCAGTCAACAAATACAGAGTTGAAGATATTCATCTTCACGATCTCGTCGCGCATATGCTCTGTATTGGCAGCAAACCCTGCACGCAGAATCTTCTCGTAGTTGTCGAGATCGATACCATCACGATCGAGTACGAAGTTATCCACATCGCTGATACCAACCACATTCAGCTTCAGTCTGCGTGACTGCATGAGGAACTGCTGCTGTGTACGAATCTGCTCCAACAGCATGCCACCTACGGTACCGATACCACAGATGAAGATATTCAGCACCTTGTACTCCGACAGGAAGAACGAGTCGTGAAGTACGTTGAGCGACTTACGCAGGAACTTTCCATCTACCACAAATGAGATGTTCGTCTCTGAAGCACCCTGGGCACAGGCAATGACAGAGATACCAGAGCGTCCCAGTGTGCCAAACAGCTTACCTGCAATACCTGGTGTCTGCTTCATGTTCTCACCCACAATGGCGATAGTGGCCAGACCACTCTCCACCTGCATGGGGAACATGGCGCCTGTCTCAATCTCCTTGGCGAATTCTGCGTTCAGCACTTCTGCTGCAGCCTCGGCATCCTCATCGCGCACACCAATAGAGGTGGAGTTCTCAGATGAAGCCTGTGATACCATGAATACGGAGATACCCTTGTTGGCCAGTGTGGTGAAGATACGGCGGTTTACACCAATCACACCCACCATCGAAAGACCAGTAACGGTAATCAGAGAGGTTCCTTTGATGCTTGAGATACCCTTAATGGGTTTATTGTCATCTTCAATCTTCGACTTAATCAGTGTTCCCGGGTGTTCAGGATTGAAGGTGTTCTTTACTTTAATAGGTATATTCTTGACGCAGACGGGATAGATGGTTGGCGGATAGATGACCTTCGCACCGAAGTTACACAGCTCCATCGCCTCTACGTAAGAGAGTTCGTTAATGGTATAAGCACTCTTAATCACCTTGGGGTCAGCCGTCATGAAGCCATCAACATCCGTCCAGATCTCGAGTATCTCTGCATCGAGCGCTGCTGCGATGATGGCTGCAGTATAATCGCTGCCGCCTCGTCCCAGGTTGGTCGTCTCATGCGAATCACGATCGCGAGCGATGAATCCAGGTACCACTGCCACTGTCTTGCTGGCATTGGTATTGTTTGTATGGAAGGTGGCAAACGACTCCTTCACCAGTTTCATGGTCAGCTCGGTATCCAGTACATGCTTTCCCTCCTTGTTCTCTGTGCGGATAAAGTCGCGAGAGTTCATGCGCACCCCATTCTTGATCATCGCAGCCACGATGTGCGAACTCAGTCGCTCACCATAACTGATGATGGTGTCCTGCGTCTTCTCACTCAGGTCGTGAATCAGGAACACACCGTAGTAGATGCTCCTCAACTGGTCGAAGAGCTGATCCACATTATTAAATAAGTCAATGCGTTTTTTGTCGTCCTGAATGATGGCGTCGATCATCTGGTGGTGGCGGGTTACCATCGCCTCAAACTCCTCGCGATAGTGACAATCGCCATTCTTTGCCATTTCCGACGTGGCAATCAGCTTGTCGGTGATGCCATTCAGGGCGCTAACTACAACTACGACAGGCCCCCGTCCGGCTTCTGCCTCCACAATACTTTTCAAGCTAAGAATGCTTTTTACGGAACCTACGGACGTTCCGCCGAATTTCATTACTTTCATATTTCTATGCAATTTATCTTACCGCCGGTACCCCTACTTACAATGGGGGAATCCTCCAACGGCGGTGCAAAGGTACGATTAAGTGAGCAAAATACCAAATAAAATTGCATTTTTTTGTAATAAAACTCTTTTTTGACTGTTTCGGGCTTCTCTGAGTTTACTCGGAATAAAGTGGAGGTTTACCCGGAGTAAAGTCCCCTTTTACTCGGAGTAAAGTCTGACGCCAGAAGAAGCCTTTTTGTTTTTTTTCGGGAAAGATTTGGATGCTTAGGAAAAAAACACTATCTTTGCACCAATGTAATCAAAGATATTAGCATTTTCCCGATTTGCTCATGAAAATGAATATATGGAGTCTGCTAAAGAACATTCTGCCGTTTGTATTACCTTACAAATGGCTGATTGTAGTCACATTGGTGCTGACACTCATCGGTTCGCTGATGGCACAGGTCAATGCTGTGGTGCTTGACCGTGCCGTTGATGCCATCAATGCCTTGATTGGTCAGGAAGGTGGATTCCAATGGGGCGAGGCCGTCCGCATCCTTACGCTTATTACCATTATTCTATTAGGTAAGGAAGTGATTGGAGCAATCGTCACTTTTTTCCAACGCTACTATGGCGAGCGCATGCGCATTCTCGTTAGTCGTGACCTCTCTTTAAGGGTCGTCGAGCGGATCCTTTCGTTTCGGATGGCTTTCTTCACCAACGAGGGCAACGAGACGGGCAAACTCCAGTCGCGCATCGATCGTGGTATCATGAGTCTCTCGAATACGGTCAACAATTTCTTCATCGAGATTCTGCCGCTATTCACGAGTGCCATACTTGCACTGGCATTGATGTTTATCGCTAATGTCTACGTGGGGTTTGTGGCCCTTTGCATCGTGCCCCTCTATTTCTGGGTCACCTACATTCAGGCTGGTAAGATGAAAGGAGGGCGACGTGGTATCTTTGGAGGTCATCAGGCCGTTTCGCAGGGCATCCTTAACATTCTTGAGAGCATCACAGTCATCAAGTCGTTTAATCGTGAGCAGATAGAGGCCGATCGTCAGGCAGGCATTCAGCGCTCCATGACCGACTTGCAACTCAGTACGCGTAAGAAGGCCTATCTCTTCAATGGCCTCAAGAGTTTCCTCGAGCAGATAGGTACTGTGCTCATCATTATCCTCACAGCCTATCTGGTGCTTATCGATTATCCTGGCATGTCGATAGGAAAGATCATGTACCATGTGATGCTCTTTGCCAATGTCAGTGCGCCCATCCGTCAGCTGCATCGTATCTATGACGATATGAACGATGCCCTCATCTATGCCGAGGGTTTCTTTGGCATTCTCCATGCCGATGGTGAGGTGGAAGCTTCTGGCAAGCATCATCCTCAGAAGGTACAGGGCGATTTCGAGCTCCAGCATGTCGACTTCACTTATAGCAATGGTACGCAGGCACTTTTCGATGTGTCTATGCGAATTCCAAGTGGCAAGATAACTGCTCTCGTGGGACTCAGTGGTGCAGGAAAGAGCACCATCGTCAATCTGCTCGATAAGTTCTATGAGCCCCAGCAAGGTAGTATCACCCTCGATGGCACAAACCTCAGCGAATGGGATACCGAGTGGTTGCGTGATAATGTGGGGCTTGTACTTCAGAAAAACCATATCTTCGACGGAACCATCGAAGAAAACATCCGTTATGGCTGTCCACAGGCCACTCACGAAGATGTGGTTCGCGCAGCCAAACAGGCCTATATCTACGATCAGATCATAGCACTTCCTCATGGCTTCGAGACCACAGCCCTCCAGCTTAGTGGTGGCCAACAGCAGCGTATTGCCATAGCCCGCATGTTCATTAAGAATCCACCTATTATATTCTTAGATGAGCCCACAGCCAGCCTCGATGCTATTGCTACCGAGCAGATCAAGGCTTCTATCGATGCCATCAAACAGGGACGAACTGTCATCATCATCTCCCACAACATAGGACAGATTATCGATGCCGATCAGATCTACGTGCTTCAGCAGGGACGGGTGGTGCAGCAGGGTACGCCACAGGAGGTCTACAGTCAGGGTGGTGTCTATAAGGACATCTTCGATGCCAGTGCCCGCAGCATGAATGTCGACAAGATTGCCAATACCATTAATCCGTTATCTAAATAGGCACGATGAAGTTAATCTACAACAAATATTTCCCCTTTGGCAGTTTCTATGCTG
>Ga0247611_10002507_pt1 | contig 29438 bp, 24 predicted proteins | sample 177DNAGHGhighgp2_FD_192422 | JGI IMG/M metagenome (GOLD analysis project Ga0247611, IMG submission 192422) | Sheep rumen microbial communities from Palmerston North, Manawatu-Wanganui, New Zealand - 1770 DNA GHGhigh gp2 | ecosystem: Host-associated > Mammals > Digestive system > Stomach > Rumen... | reverse complement strand
TCAATTTACCTCCCATACCTCTCTTTTTTGCTTTGTTGCTTTTTTTCAGCCCACTATTTCTTTGAAAAAACTCGACAAAGAATTTTTTGTATCTTTCAAAACACTAACAGTTTCCGAAACAAAATTTTTTAAAAATGAGAAAGCTTTTTTTGAACCATCAATTACTGAGTCAAAAATACTCTCGAATATAGATTTTTTTTGGGATATTTTCTCAATTCACATATTATTTATTTTTTTAAACTGCTTTAAGTATAGCAATATATTTAATGATGTCAAAAAATATCTTTGTTTTTTTGGAAAAAATAAAAAAATAAATATAATTTACATAAGTTTTTTTATGTTTTTCATTTCGATATGGAAGCACCAAAAGATAGTAAAGAGAATTTAAGTTTTTTTGATGGAATCAAGAAGGAATTGTCTGATTTATCAAATTCAATCCGCGCTGGATGGGAATGGTTTAAAGCTACTTCTTTTTGAAAACAATTAAATAGTCTGTATAATAAAATTATTAATTCCTTTAGAAGGAATCATCACGAGCATCATGAAACTTCCCAAAATAACAAAAGTTTTGAAATGTATTTTTGAAATGACGAAAAAAAATTCTGAATTGATGTTTCTCAGTTTAATAAGCTCGATTTTGCAAGTTTTAAAGAATGGAACAACTCTTTGTGGAATAGTAAAAAAGAAGATACCAGATGAGTTTCATTTATTTATATTCGTGCAAGAAAGAAAAAAGAAATAGATTCTTCAGCGCTTAAACACTATAATAATATTAAAAAATATAATGAAACAGCACCTCGATGAAGAAAAATTGCTGTTTGATCTTATGCTTTTTTTGATAAAAGTGATGAAGGAATGTCTGAAAAATGAATTGAACAACAAGTTAATGAATATATTTCTATATATCGTAAAATTAATCAATCAGGAGATTGATGTGTAGATTTAACTCCTATGTTAGATTTTGAATTTGAAGGTAAATATCCAAAAGCGGAATCAAGAGAATGAAAAAGATATAAAAATGCTGTTTTAAAGCGATTAAAATTATTTCAACAAAAAACGGGAATAAAACCATGAATTTATTGTAATGCCGCACTTTATCGTGATTATTTTAACTGAGATAATAACTTTAAAAACTATGCTACCCGAATTGCAAGTTATACCAGTTCAAATAATAATCAAGCCTACTGAATGAATACAGTGAACGTTTGATCTTGAAATAATACAGTACAAATAGACTCTACTTTAACACAATTTTCTGATAGTATTCCTTGTCCTTGACTTTGAACAGGTAATGGTAAAGTTGATTGAAATACAACAACTAAAAACAAATTTAAACAACTTATTTTAAAGAATAATGACTCTCCAAGTTGATTATAGAATATAAAAAAAGTAGACATTAACGTCTACTTTTTTATTTATTTTCTTCTTTATTAACTCTTCATCGAACCAAACCGAAGAGTAACATATACGGATATACAATCATTCTATCAACAAAGCTATGAAGGACTAATCATTCTAGTGCTAATCATAACATTCATAATCAAAAAGCGAACAAAATACACAATTGAGTAACTTCTTTTTGATCTAATTTTTTTGTCTTTTTCAATTCATTCATTAATGGTTTTATAACCTTTAATCCTTCTCGAATTAGCCATCAGAAACATAAGATTCGAGGGATTAATCAAAGTAATCAATATTCCATAAATATTTGAACATATTGGTTTTCTGGATTATATCAATAAGTTGATATCTCATATTTTGAATTAATTTCTTTTATCTTTTCACACCTTGTATTATCTTCTGCCTCATAACATATCTGATGTGAAGCTGGTCAAGAATATCAAACTCACCATCAAATTAAAGGATTTTCCATACCAAGACTCATTCCTTCTTTTAGGAGGACTACATGTCAAGTATCCGAATGCGTTCTTATAATATCTCATTTTAAAAATCGTACTCCCGCGAATAATATAATAAATGCCGGAATTCCAAAATAATAAATTATTTTTTTTGCTTGTTTGTAATAAAGTAATAGTATAATTATCGCGGTTTGAAGGATCCAAACTCCAATTGCTGCTCTTGATAATGTAGAAGCCACTAAAAATCCATAAAATATCATCCATAAAAGTTGGTATTTCCTTGTTTGTTTTCTTAGATATCATAATGCGAATAATGGCCAAAAAGCAATCAAAAAGAATCAAAAACTTATTGGTCTTTCAAATAAGAATTGATTTCTTATAAAACCTCTATTAATCTCGGTATAATATACTGCCGGAGGATTTCATCATATTGTTCATTCGAAAGTTTCTCTTGAATATCCTGCTAATCTCAATGTTCATGGTACCAAAAATAATATTAACCACCAAAAAACTCCTCAGTAAACAGTAAATTTTAAAATATTTTGGTACCAATTCTCATATTTTATATCTTTTAATGGTGTATATCGCGCTAATCAAACTCATAATAAGAAGATAAGGAAACCTAGAAAATCATATTTTAGGGATAAAATATACACTCCTAGTCCTACTTTTTGGAGTCAAAGTGCTACTAAGAATGAAAAAATACAAGAACAGATAAAGAATATTAAGAATTTAAATATTGGGCTATTTTTCAGTTGTTGATAAAAGTTATTCCATCATCACTGTTTAATTCTAGTTATAATTCCCGCTCAAACAAAAATTATAAATATAAGAATGAATATCTCTTTCCATAACCATATATATGTTCGTACTCATCACTCTAATCCTAATCTATATGTGACTAATGTTTGTAGAAAAAACTGAACCAATAATCCTATAAAAAAAATCTTAATCAATCGTTCCAATGTTTTTGGTAAATGTTTTTTCATAACTAATTTAAAATTATAAATATACTTTAGATATAGTATTTTTATAAAAGAAGTCAAGCAGTGAAAATATATTAAAATTATATTGACAACGGTGTATATATTTTTTTATAAAAATAGTTTTATTAAAAAAAGAGCTTTTATTATAAGCTCTCTTTATATTATAAATTATTATTCTTCATCGTCATCATCTGGGGAGAAAGAAACATCAAGATCATTGAAATCTTCATCGTCATCATATTCTCAATAGAAATCTTCATCGTCATCATATTCTTTTTCTTTTACTGCAGGCTTTCTTCATCTCTTTTTCTTTATTGTTTCGTTGTTCATTTTTTCAATATCATCCTCGATACCCAACATTTTTTGAAGTCATTGGTGTTCTTTTAATTTTTGAATCACTTTTTGTTCTATCTGTCTCACTCTTTCTCTTGTTACATCAAACTCTTCTCAAACTTGTTCTAGAGTAAACTTAGGACCATCAATTCCATATCTCATTTTTACTATCTTTGCCTCCCTATCATCTAACATTCAAAGAATTGTATCTAAGTTATTCCTCAATGCTGTTCTTTCGGCTATTTGATCTGGCCTTAATGTATTACCATCCTCAAGAAGATCTGCCAGAGTGTCTCTTCATTCATCTCATACCTCTCTATCTAGTGATACATTTCCGAAGATAACTTCCTCCAATTTTTTTATTTTTTTAATAGGGAATCCTAATTTTTGTCCAATCTCTTTACTTGTTGGTTCACGTCCTAACTTTTGAAACAATAGCTGATATGCTTTATTATATGAGTTCATCTCGTCAATTAGATGGACAGGAATTCTCACATGCTTACTCATATCTGCTATAGCTTTAGTAATTGATTGTTTTATCCACCAAGTCGCATATGTAGAAAATTTAAATTCTTTATCTGGATCAAATTTTTCTATAGCCTTTATTAGTCAGATATTTCACTCTTGAATAAGATCTGAGAAAGTTAGACGAGATCCAAAAAATCTCTTTGCTATGGAAATTACTAATCTCAAGTTTGATTCTATTAATTTCTTTTTAGCTTCCTCGTCTCATTTCTTAATTCTTTTTGCAATTTCCCTTTCCTCTTCATATGTCAAAAGAGGTATTCTTGAAATATCGTTAAAATATAATTTTATATAATCTTTATATTGATTATCTGCAACATTGTCGGTTTTTCAATAAAGACTTATTTTTCATAACTTAGATTCTTTTTTACTCTCTTCTTGTTCTTTTTCTAAAACCTCTTCGATTGTTACAACCTTTATTCAAAGTTTTTCTGTAAGAGAATAAAATTTCTCTAAAAGTTTAATATTTCAATCCATATCATCTATTTCTGAGATGATTTCTTCCTCCTCAATCGTTCATTTATTTACTCAGACTTCTAAAAGATGTTGAAGTCCTTCATTTAGTTCACTAATATCATCCTGAAGTTTATCCCAAAGCTGCTTTTTAACTTCGTCCATTCAATAATGATTTACAATTTAAATGAGTATGTTTTAAATTCTTTTCAAATATTTGACATTTTTTTAATAGTGTATATAATAATACACGTGTAGTAGAACCTTGTAAGTGGAAAATAGGTAATAGTATCTAGTTTCCGCGGAAGAGAACAGATTAATTTAATCTGTTTTCTTTTTTTATTTTGATGGTGGAATTTTTATTACATATGTCTCTTTACTTTCACTTCTACAACTCTGCGGTTTAAATACTTTAATATTTTTTCATCAAAATCTTTTTTTCATTTTTGCAACGAATTCGTCAAATCCTGGTCACATAAACACTTTTATCACAAATGATCCTTTATTATCAAGAAGTTCATCATATATCCAGTAGGTTTGTTCAAGCAAATCAATTGCTCTCATTGCATCTATGTCCTTCAACCCAATAGTATTTGGAGCCATATCTGATTGAACAAAATCAAGTTTTGTTATTCAATGTTCTTTCAATATTTCCCTTACTTTCTCTTTTTCTGTTATATCTTGAACATAAGTAAACAATCCTGGCATATGAAGATCTACAGGCTTCAAATCGAATCCGATTATTTTATAGTCTTTTACCTTCATCTTTCTCAATTGAGAAATTGTATATTGCAACCAACTTCATGGAGCGCATCAAATATCTGCAACAAATTGGGTTGTTTTTTTTATCAACGAAAACTTCTCTTGAATTTCTTCAAGTTTAAAGGCACTTCTAGCTTTATACCCCTCCTTTTTCGCTTTCTTGAAATAAAAATCATATGGATTATACATATTAACAACCTCGAAATGAAACCTATCTACTCAGAATTATTGAATTGCGATAATTTTTATATTTTTTCTACCACTTTCATGTCTCATTTTTGCAACTTCTCAAACTTTCTTTCATCTGATAGCTTGTCCAACAGGAGACTCTAAGGAAATAGAAAGCCCATTTTGATATCATACTTCTCAAGTTCAAACTATCTTTACTTGATATTCTTTATCATCATCTTCTATTTGCAATGTTACTGTTGATCCAAAATCAACGACTTTATCTGATTTCTTTGTTTCTTTTTCTTTATCAATAATTTCTACATCATTTAGAAGATTTTGGATTTCTGCTATTCTTGAATTAATAAAATCCTTATCTTCCATTGCTGATTTATACTCAAAGTTTTCTGAAAGATCTCACATAGCTTTCGCTTCTGACAATCTCTCAAGAACAGCAGGAAGTTTTTCCTGTTTTAATTCTTGTAATTCTGCAATTAATTTTTCATATCACTCTCTCGTAAGACGATTTTTACTTGCCATAATTTAACAAAGCAAAATAAATAAAATTATATTTTTTAAAACAATTATTATCCTAAGAATCCCCAAAAACCTAAAACCTTTCTCTTCCATTTACTGAAAGCATGTGTAACAAGATCAGTAGCTACCTTAAACCCCTTATGATTTTCTACTACAAATCTTTCTCCATTATATGAGAAAATAAAATCTGCTTCATATAATCAACTTTTATTCTTAACTATTGTATAATCTATAATTACTTTAGCATCAATATTTTTTGCATAAATCTTTCTGAGAATTGTCTGTCCCTTATTTGCAATCTGATGATCTACTGCCTTTTTGATATCAGCTTCCATAACCTCTGAAACATTCACAAACTTGAATTTAATGTCACTTACTTGAAGTAATTCTTGTGTCATTGTGATTTTTAGGTAATAATATAAAACGAATACCTTTTTAGTGAAATGAATGCAAATTGCAAGACTTAGTCCATATAAAAGGCATTTTTTTATGTATTTTATTCCATATTATTTTCCGTTTATTTCGATAATTTTATCCCATATACTCATTCACTGAATTTCACTGTTGTGAGTAATTGTATAAAATTTCATTCTTCTTTGTTTTACAAAGTTATCTAATAACTGAGTAACTTTTCAAACTGTTTCTCCGTCAAGATTATTTACTGTTTCATCTAAAAATAGCATTTCTGTTCTTAAGTATGACGAAATAGCTAACATCCAAACAAGTTTTAGAATCGTTCTTTGCCCTCCACTCAGACTCTTTACATCTCTTTCTCATTTCTCATCTAAGATTTTAGTTTCCAATTCTAATTTTTCTGAATTTTCGTTAAGTTTTATTGATATCTGGTAATCTACGACACTACTGAGGTAATTATTAATTATATCGCTTAAAGAAGGGAGATATTCTCATAAAACATAAAGAAGCAATTCTTTGCTTAATACTCAATAAAGGATTGTTATCATTTTTTCTTCTTCTTCGAGTTGTTTCTCTTCTAATTGAAATTTTCAATAATCTCAGCAAAGATTATTTATTAAAATAATATTTTGAGAATAATTCTGATATGCGTTTTTTCATTGTTGTAATTCCTCTTTTGGCTCATTTTGTAATAAAACATTTTTTTCTTTTATCTGTTCTTCTAATTGCAAAATTTGAGCACTTAATTTTTCTTTTTGAATTTTTAGCTCTTGAATTTTACTCTCTAATTGCAACTTTTCTTGTTTTAACTCTTCTTGTTTTTGCTGAAGCATTTCTTGTTGTTCAATTGATTTTTCTAATTTTTGGATTTCTCAAGTATTTAATTTTCGATCTCAATATATTCTTTCTATTTTTTTATAATCAATTTCCTGTAAAAAATTTCTTACTAATTCCATATTTTTTTCATTTTCTTGCAATAATTCCTTAATTTTTATACTTTCCTCTGAAATATATTCTGGGCTTTTGAGTTTTATTATTTCTTCTTTTAAGTTAGATATCTTTGTCTCAAAATCGTTTTCTTTTATTCTTTGATTAAGTTCCTCTTTTTGGTTTAATAACTCCCTTTTTCATTTTTCTCTTTCTTCAAAATATTGTTTATTTATAACACGAATGAATGGGCAATCTCATTGTATTTTTTCACATGAAAACTTTTCTGAAGACAAAGTTTGATCTTCATATGTATTTATCTTTTCTTCAATGATCTTTTTTTGGTTATCATAAAAACTCTTTTTTTCTTCGTAATTTTTTATCTGATTTTCTAAAGACTCTATACTTATGTTTATCTTTTCTTTTTCATTCTGTAAATTTTTACTGAGTAACTCGCTATTCTTTTTTAAATTTATTCCTAAAGTTATTAATTCTTGGACAAAATCCCGTACTTCAAGTAATGAAAATTGATTCCTTTCGCCTAACTGTAAAGAAGCTCTATTAACTTCGTAAAATTTTTCTATTCTATCTACCTCAACTTGTTGTTCTAATTCATTTTGTTTATTCTGCAATTCTTTTTTTTGGTTTTTTAAAGCTTGAAGAGTGTTTAAATCAAATTCTTTGAATAATTGATCAATTTTTTCACATCTTTGGTTAGATACGAAAATATTATTCTCAACCTCATCTATTTCTATATTTATAGATTTTTTTTGATTATCTAGAACAGATATTTCAGTTCTTATTTGATTATATTTCCCTTGCTCTTCATCTAGTTTTTTTTCTACTTCTGGTAAAATTTGAGTAGTCTCTTCGGGTAATGCAAAATTATTAATACTTAATTTTTCTCAAAATCATTCTATCTCTGAGAAAAATTGTTCTGCTAAAGAAACACAATTTTTTGTTATTAAATTTTCTTGTAAGATAGAAAATTCTCTTAAGATATTTTCTAGATATTTATGTAATTTTTCATTAAAATTATCTATATGTCATTGTGATGCAGCCATTTTCCCCTTTATTTCCTTTTTTTTATCTTTCAGAAGTTCCTTGCTCTCGTCTATTCAAAGTAATCAGAAAACATTTTTAAGAACCTCCAACCTTTCCGCCGGTTGCATTTCAAAAACATTCGGTGCATCTTGTAAAAGGAAAATTGTACTCAAAAATACTTCTTGTGGAGGAAGAATTGCGTTTAATGATTGTTGTAAATCTTTTTCATTTTTGAATGATATCGCTTCTAATTGATATTCTCAACTTTTTAAATTATTTTCTATGTCAATTCCTTCAACTAAGATATCATCATGTGGAATTTTTCATAATATTTCCTTTCAGTCAATTGGAGTTGAATACAAAAAAGATTCAGTCGAATCTTTGGATTTTCATTGTTTCAAGAATCTTGTTACAAAATACGTCTGTCAATCAACCTCAAATAATAATTTTACAAATCAAGTTTTTGATTGAATATTTAGAATATTTCTTGAAGAAGTTTTATATAACGCAAAACATGGACCATCAAAAAACAAAAAGCTTTTTCATGTTCAAATAGGTGCTTTTATCAAATAATTTCATTCTTCAAAAAAAAGAGTAAGTGTTTTATTTTTAAATGGTCCTATATTTCAATAACTAATTGCCAGTAAGTTAAGCATTTTCCTTATTATTTTGGGATACTTAAATATAACGAATTATAATTAGTGAATTTTGTTTTTTTTGCAAGTTCTGTTAAGAATCTCTTGAAATCTTTGAAAAAAATGATATCTTACGAAAAATAGTTGTTTATCTTTTTGATAATTAGAGAATTATTTTACTTTTTCTACCCTTATACTATGACAAACAAATCTTTTAACAAATCCATGCTAAAGTTAAGTTTTGCTGCACTTTTAATTGTATGATGATGAGTTTTTGTTCGATGAGCATCTCCTGTTAGTTTTTCTAATTTAAGGTCAACTTCAACTAATAACACAATTACAAAAGCAAATTGGGATACCTTAATTGATGGAATTGTTGCGTTAGAAGAGAGAGTTAATAAAATTACACCTCAATTAACAACTTGAGCGGTTGCTGCTTTTACCACTAGTACTTGTCCTGAAGGATGGCAAGACTATACGGCTGCTAATAATAGATTTATAATGTGAACATCTACTGCTTCAGAAGTTGGAAATCCTTGAGGACGTAACTCAGTAACACTTACTGTTAGCAATATCCCTGCTCATTCTCATACATTGAATGTTGGATGGAGAGGAAGTAATGTCGGAAATTGAACAGATTTTGTTGCTTCTGTTTGATGAGTCAGACACCAGAGTGCTCAATGATGAGTATATGGAGAAACTACAGTAAATACTAATTCTGCATGAAGTGCCTCACCTGCTGCTATTGACATAACAAATCCTTATGTTAAATTACATTTCTGTAAAAAAATAAGGTTATAATATGGGTTAGTATTTTTATTTATACAACACTAAAATATGAAAAACAAATCAAATAATTCGTCTTTAATATTATGAATTTTTGCGTTACTGATTCTTGTTGGTGCATTTGCTTTCGCTGCAAGACCTAGTTGATCTACTATGACTAATCTAATAAATAATACTAAAGCTTTAAAAAACCTTCAAAACCCTAATAATTTTTCTTGATTTAAAATAGACACTACTAAATGGAATAATCTAATGGATTACTTAGATCTGTTTTCATGATATATTGCTGAATATGAAGGCATGAAAGAGCTCCCTGTTTGAATAGTTTTACCCTTTGATAGCAGCAGATGATGTCCTGAAGGAGAAGAACGAAGAGTATATAGCCCTGCTATTTGAAGATTTATAAAATGAACAAGTGTCGCTCAGGAAATAGGAACATATACATGAGATGCTAGTAATTGAACTTGGAATATTGCACTTAGTATAAATAATATTCCTGAACACAATCATGGGGTTAAAATTAAAAAAGGAGCAATTTGATGAGTTGTTAATTGAACTAATTTCTCAACAGACTGATATGAAATGGCTGATAATATGTGACCAAATGCAAACAACGATACGCCAACCCCACCTAGAACAGATAATACTTGATGATGAAATAATATTAATATCCTCAATTCATATTTAAAATTAATTTACTGTGAAAAGTATAAATAATAATAAACTTATAAATCTTTCACTCCTCCCTATGGAGGAGTTTTTTATTTAAAAATTTGCGATTTTTTTAGATTTTAACTATACTTATATTAAAGATTTAATTATTGAAAATAACAATATGGACCACTTTTTTCTGTCTTTCTCATTAATGCTATGAATTGTTCTTGCTACTTTATGATTAGTAAAGGTTTTTAAACAACCAATGATTATTGCTTATATTCTTTCTTGAACAATTATAGCTTTTTTATTCCCATCATTTTTTTCTTGATCTGAGATTTTTAGTGAACTGTCTCAAGTATGAATTGTTTTTTTGCTATTTATAATATGAACAGAATTAAGTCCTGCTACAATACAACAATTATGAAGTAAAACAGTTATGGTTTGAATTTTGCAAGTAATTTGAAGTAGTATCCTCTGATTTTTTACTGGATTACTCTTTGGATTTGATACTATGACTTCTTTATATATATGAACAGCAACAGCATTAAGTTCTACTATCGTTATTCTCAAATTATTGTGAGATAAAGAAGATCTCGATACAACTTATGGAAGACTTGCTGTTTGAGTTTCAGTTTCCCAAGATATTTTTGTTATGTTATTTATGTCTATTATTGCTACTTTCACGGCATTAGAATGATGAAGTATCTGGCAAACTGCTTGAACTTTGGCATTAAAAATCTTATGACTCTGAATCTGAGTTTATGTTTTTACAAAATACATTCTCCCACCTTTAACTAAAAAAATTGCAGAATCACAGGAATTCCTTTTGCTCTTTTCTATTTGATGGTGTTTTATTGTTGCAACTCTTTTTAATGTTCTTGGTTTCTGAATGGAAATATGAGCATTATTTGCATGAATGTGTTTAGCTAGTTCTCCTTATAGATTTGAGATTGCTAGTAGAATGAAAGTACTTAAAGATTTTTTCATTGTTATTTATTTTGTATTACTTTGATCTAATTTGTCATTTTCATGAAATATTAATTGGTTCTTTGTTTGAACAGGCTTATTTTTGGTAATTGTATGCAAACCACTCATTACTATGTGGTTATTAAAATTTATTTGACATGTAAAAAAGAATAATTTCTTGGCATGAATAACAGAAATTCCTATGAGTGAATTTTCGTTTATTCTTATTTCCATGTGAATTTCTAGTTGAGTCATAAAAGATTCAAATCTCCTCAGTATGATTACTATTATATGAATAATTAGTATCTTCACTTCATGATATATTACTACATATAACCATCAACTCTTTAAAAAACTATGAAAATTTCAAAAATTTATTCCGTGAATTTTGCATAGAAAAAGGCAAGATCAGATATGATCTTCAAACGATATCATTCTCTTCTGATATTGAAGGCTATGAACTGGTTTATTCAAATACTTTGAGAAAAAGAAATATAATATTCTTGTTGTAGATGAACATCCTGAAATAATTAACCAACTTAATACTAAATGAATCTCGTGTCTATATTGAGATGTACTAGATTTAGAATTTTTAGAAGATATTAATGTATCCTGAACAAAAATGATTATTTCTACAATCTCTGATACAGATGTAAGTATAGCTATCCTTTGAGTATTAAAAGAAAAAAATCCAAAACTTATAGCTATTTGAGTGGCAACTCATATTCAAGAAGCGATTATGCTTTATGATAAATGAATGGATTATGTTATAATGCCACATTATATCTGAGCAGATCACACATCAATTATGCTTGAGGAGTTCTGACTTGATGTTGAAAAATTCTTAAAAAATAAATCTAAACAGGTTGAAGATTTAAAAAAGAAAAGTAATGAACTTTTATTGTGAGAATTCCAGAAGAATAGATTATAGTCCACATATTTTCCCCTAATATTTGAAATCAAACAAGAAATCAGTATTATTCTCTCACTTTATTAGATTTTTGTGTTATGAAATTTCATATTATCACGTTATGATGTCAGATGAATTATTCTGATTCTGCCAGAATTACTTCAGTTTTAAAAAACTGTGGTTTTAGTGCTGTTGATAATATTGATGATGCTGACATAATTATTTTTGATACCTGTTCTGTTCGTCAAAAATCCGAAGATAAAGTAACTGGAAAATTAAAAGAAATTCCGTTATCTAAAAAAGTTTGGATTACTTGATGCATGATCCAGCACACTATGAGAACACAAAAATTCTTAAATAATAAAATTCCTGAGCAACTAAAAATTTGAAATTTTATTGGAACAATTAAAAGTAATGAACCTAAAATAATTTGAGTAACCTCAGAAGAAGTTAATGAATTAAAAAAATGAAAAGATAATAATATTGTCTGAATTAATCATGCTTTTAATCCTCTCTTTCATTCTTTATCGCAAAAACGAAAAAACATTGAACTTTTTTTTCGTATTGACGATACATGATTTCTTCCTCTAATTCTTGAAAGGTTATGATACCATATAAAATATGATAGAGAATTAACTAATGAATATTCAACAATCATTCCAGAATGAATTAATTCTAGTATGAATAACCATAATAAAACAGCATATGTTCCTATTTCAAGTTGATGTAACCAATTTTGTGCTTACTGTATTGTCCCTTATGCACGTTGATTAGAAAAGCGATTTCCTGTAGATCAGATAGTAAAGGAAGCTAAAAATTATGTAAATCACTGAGTTAAAGAAATCTCTCTTCTTTGACAGATTGTCAACAAACATCCAGATTTTATTACTATTGTTAAAGAATTATTAAAAATAGACGGACTTAAACGATTAAGATATACTTCTCCTTATCCTACATATTATTCTGATGAATTATTAAAACTTCATGAAAATGAAGAAAAACTATGTCCGCACATTCATATTCCTTTTCAATCTTGATCTACTGATGTTTTAAAAAAGATGTTTCGTTGATATACTGCTGAACAATGCTATGAATTTATTGATAAAATTAGAGATTTAAAAAGAGATATTTCCATTACTACAGATATTATTCTCTGATTTCCTTGAGAAACCGAAGAAGATTTTGATAAGACGTTAAAACTCACAGAATATTGAAAATTTGATATGATTTATATGTGAATTTATTCTAACCGTCCTGGTACTTTTGCTGATAGAAAATATCCTGATAATATACCTTATAAAGTAAAACACGAAAGATGGAATAAACTTAACAATCTTCTCTATAAAATATCTGAAGAAAATAATAAAAAAGAAGAAGGTAACATTAGAAATTGTATGGTTAATGAAATAGGGAATAATTGAGAATATTATTGAGTTACTGATAATATGAAACAGATTACTATTACTCCTTCAAAATTATGAAAACCATCAATCTGAGATATCATCCCTGTTAAAATCTCAAAGGGAGTTGTTTTTAAACTAGAAGGAGATATTGTTGAAAAACAATAGAAAAGTGAATTGACATTCTTAAAAAAAAGAATAGCATATTTTTTGTGTAGAAGATTTATTTGTCTATCTTACCCATTAAAAATGCAATCAAATTTCAATTTAAAAGAATATAATACTCTTCAAGTTAATTGTGTTAGTAAACTTTATACGGAAATTGAAAGCATCTATTGGCTATTGCAACTCTTAGAAACAAAAGAATGGCAAGAGAATACGCATTGGGTTTTAGGTTGAGGAGCAAATACTTTATTCACCTCTGATTTTTTTGATTGAATAGTCATAAAGATGTCTATTCTTTGAATAAATATCCTAAAAGAAACTGATGAAAACATAATCATCCAAGTTTGAGCGTGAGAAAATTGGGATAATTTTGTAAAATATTGTGTTCGTAATCAGTTATGAGGGATTGAAAATCTTATTTCAATTCCATGATGTGTTTGAGCAAGTGCAGTTTGAAATATTTGAGCATACTGACAAGAAGCATGAAATTGTATTAAAGAAATTATCTGAGTAAACCTAGAAACAAAAACTATACAAAAAATAAAGAAATCTGAGTGTAATTTTTGATATCGTGATAGTATCTTTAAAAATGAATTAAAAGGTAAGTTTATTATTACTCATATTGTTTTTTCTTTAAAAAAAATTTCTACTTCTTATGAATTCACAACCTCATATAAAGATGTTGAAGAATATTTTTACAACCATTCTATTGACTTCAACAATCTTCCGTTAGATCAAAAAATTGGGACTATTTCTTCTGTTATAGCTGAAATAAGAGATAATAAATTGCCAGACTATCATAAAATGTGAACTGCTGGGAGTTATTTTAAGAATCCTGAGATTCCACCTTCTCAACGAGAAAAATTACACATAAAGTTCCCAGAATTGAAAGCTCATACTACTAAAGGGGGAACAATGAAGCTCTCTGCATGACAACTTATTGAATTATGTTGATGGAAATGAAAAGCAATAAATAAAGTTAAAATGTATGAAAAACACGCATTAATTTTGGTTAATGAGTGATCTAGTTGAGAAGCTGTTGTCGAATATGCAAATACTGTTAAAAAATCCGTTCAAGAAAAATTTTGAGTGTGCTTGGTACCTGAAGTTATTTATGCAGAATAAAAATTATATTTCTACACGAATATCTTTTCACTTTAAATCCTTAAATTCAAGACGAAAAGCAGTAAGCTGCATGGGATTATCTGATTCTTTTCAATATAAATAGTCTCATAAAATTGGCAGTCCGTGGCTCGATAAATGATATCTTATTTGATGCGTTCTACCCGTAAATATTTGGAGTATTAAATCTACTTCATTTTTCCCTTGATGTATAGATTCAATTTGAGTTATTCCCATTTTTGGGGTTGGATTAGGTACTTTAGGAATAACCACCTCTTTAATAAGATAAGGTAGTTTATTTTTAATTTCATCTATAAATTTTTTTCATTTTATTGTTATTTCACATTTTGCTCTATATCGTTTCTTTAGTGGTATTTTTGACTTATCCTCAACTTCTACTTTTGAAGATTTTTCCATAAAAAGAGTTTTAAAATAAGCCAACCCTTTTTCTGTTTTTGCAATAATCATTAATCAGTCTGTGTCCTTATCCAATCTGTGTAATAATCATGCTCTTATAAAATTACCAACTGAAGGCAAATTTTTATAATGATGATACAAAAATCAAACAACTGATGGTTTTCATACATCTCGTATACTATTTGGATGAGAAAGTACTCCTTTTGGTTTATTAATTACTAAATAATCTTCCTCTTCTATTATAATTGGAATTTCTATTTTAGGGGCCTCCTCTAATAATATTGGAGAAAGATATCTTTCTAGATTATCTATCTCAATAATATCTCATGGTTTTAATTTTGATGATTTTTTTGCAACCTTTCAATTAATAAGAATTCCTCATCTACTTATTATATGATGAAAAAAATTTCTAGAATAGGGAAATGTTTTTGTTAACCAGACATCAACTCTTTCTTCTTCTCAATCATATATTAATTCTTGGTTTTCTTTCATCATCAAATCATTTTAAAAAACCGACTAACCGTAATAAAGCATATCATCTCTCCTTACGGAAAGGTGGGTAGCTCCTCACTATCTGTTCAGATAGGATTTTTGGCTCCCTGATATAAGTTGAGAATTTTGATAGTAAGCTTCATCGCGAGATAGTCAGCTATTTTCAATGTAGTGATTTACTTTTTATTTTCAAATTTTTACAATATTTTTTTTAAATTTAAAATATTTTTATACCTTATTTCTTGGGAAAACACAGTTTATAACTTCATTTATTTAAAAGAATAAAAATCTTTTCAAATATTTGACATTTTTTAAAATGTATATATAATATTGTTGTCAATGTAGTGATAGTGATACATGGCACACTCCACTTTATACAAAGATTTTTATATTGATAGTGCTATATTTCTAAAATATGGAGTATAAAGATTATGTATAAATTGTATTGTCTTGAAAATGAAAAAAATGGGTTCTACGCACACCATTTTATTCGTTAAAAAGACATCATGAAAAACCTCAAAAATTGTCGTAAATGATGGGGGTTGTGGAGAATTCTTGTGGTATTTGTATTTTGTTGATACACATTATCCTCTGTTTTGGCTTTTGATTGAACATTCTATAAAGCTAATAACAATGGTTATAATGTATCGCAAAATGAGGAGACATCTAGTCTTCATACACAAATTGAAAGTGATGTTGCTAACTGAGTAAAGAATATTCGAAATAATTTGGTTAGTTTTATGCAAGATGGGCTTTCTTCCAAAAGAGAAGATAGTAATACATCGAATAGTGTATCCAATGATACGTATTCTTTCGCTGTAGAACCAGTGCATACATCTGCCGAAAAAACAATTCGTATGACTTACCCAGATAGCGAATCTGCATTGCTACCTGCTTTCGCGGACATTCAAAATGACCCTGAAAGATACGACATTGAAATCCTTGCAAGTATCTGACTTGTTCAATGAGATTGAAATGGGAAATATAATCCAAAAAATCATGTTCGTTGTAGTGATTTTGTTAGAGTAATCGTCGATCTTTATAGATATTTACTCGGTTATTCTATTACTGGGACATCATGATTAACAGATAAACATCTGTTGGATTTAAAAGATCCTAATTCTCTTCTTTGAAAAAAGTTAAATACAGCAAAGGAATTATGAATGCTTGAATGAGTGGATAATCTTATACGAGATAAACCAATTACACCTCTTCAAGTAAAGCAGATCATTAACAATACTTTAGCGCTTCATCTCAATTTTGGTCAAAAAGAAAATGTTAACGAAATTGATTTATCAAAATCAGTTTTAACAAAATCTGAAATGGCCAAATATCTTGTAGAGATTTTCCAATTGAAGTTTCCGCAAAACGAGAACGCGTTTAGTGATATTAGCAATCACAAATACCATGCAGCCATTACCAAACTCGCACAGCTAGGGGTAGTAGCTGGAAGAGATGGTAAGTTCTATCCCGATACATATGCACATCGTTCGGACGGAATTATTATGATTGCAAACAGTATTCTTGCTAAGCAAGAAAAAGCTCTTGTTATAAAAGACTTTTATCACTTAAATGCTATTACCGATGTCACCTATTTTGCAGCCTATGCTCCCCATTTGGAATATCTTCTTGATAATGAGATCTGAGATTCTCTACTTTATTCTACACAATCAGGATATTTGTTTTCACCTGATACTGTGCTTACTCAGTGAGAAGCTTATACACTTGTTGCCCAAGCTGCTGGAATTAAAATTCTCAATGCTGATTCATGAGCGACCTCCAAGCCGATTACTAGAGGAGAGTTAGCCAACCTTCTCGTTGAAGCTTTTGAATTTAATCCAGTTTCACAACACTATGAGGTTTCAACAAGGCATATAGAATGAAATAATACTGTTGATTATGCTGCCTCTCGTGAGGAAAGAAAATCACTGTTAGTTTCTGTTCTGAAAGATGTTGTTGATAAACTCTAATAATTATAAGGTTCTCTATCTATACAACTTTGTAAAATACAGTATCTTTTATCCTCTTATACTATTATAATGAGTACACAACAAACACAATTAGCTGATGAAATAACATTAGATGAAAAGAGAGCTCAAGAAAGAGCTAGAGTAAAAAATTACAAAAAACAAAAAGAAAATTTAAAACTTCAAGACAGACTTGATATATGAGATTATCAGGAACATATAAATGAAACTTTAAATGCTACTGATTCAATTAATCATCTTGCTAGAGAAATAAAGTTATCAACTAAATATAATATTTTTGAAAACTTTACTAGTGAACAACCTCTGATTGCAGAGTCATATGCTCAAGCTGCCTAATTATATAAAGCTCTAATGTTTTCATTAGAGCTTTTTCTTATTTTATTTCAACCTCTCTTTCTTCCGCAGAAATTTTTTTTATTTCTATTTTTAAAGCGCTATTAATATCCAACTTATCCTCTCGTTTTGGCCGTTCAATAACAATATATTCATACTCAGATATTTGATTAAGGATCCCCTTTTCTATTAAGTCTTCGAATGAATTTAATCTATACATATCGATATGTAATAATTTTTCATCATAAATGTTTATATATGCATATGTAGGACTTTGAACTTTTTCTGGATTAATTCATAATCAGGCGGCAAATCATTTTATTAATGTTGTTTTCCCCGCCCCTAGCTCTCAATATAACAAAAGAACTTCATTATCTTTAGATAATTTATTTCAGTAATCATACATTTCCTCTGGTGTAGATATTTTCATAACAAATTGTTTATATAAATATTTGTTATTATACCAGTATTTTCGTTGTATTCAAGTGAATTACTTAATCTCCTCTGTCTTGACATTTAATCAAAAATCTTTAATATACGCAAACAAACCAAAAGTAAAATCTTATGAAACAGAATCTATTACTATTGTTAGGTGGTCCAAAAGAACAAATGGCTTTTCGGTTAAAGAAGTCACTTGAATCTTGTACCCCACTATGTGATTATGATGTTCTCTTTACGGGACTACGAAATGAATGGGAATACCTGAAAGAATTGTTAAAAAAGGAAAAATCGGTCATTACCCCTGCTGAAATCACTTTTATTGCCTCATGGGATACTTGGAGTAATCTTATTCATACCCAACACATCTGGGAAAAATATGAAAAAGTGTTTATTGCTTCAAGTCCTCTCCATATTCATAGGATTAAACTTGTTTTTTCTCATTTGAACAGAGGCAAGAACATTTGTTATTCGATTACTGGTGAAGAGGAAGTTCGTTATGCAAAACTATCCTCATGGTTATATTCGAAAAAACTAGGGTGTAGAGCTATGAGTCTAATTTCCCAAATTGTTAGGTAGTCTTCGCAAAAAATAAAAAAATCTTAGAGGTTCTCTAAGGTTTTTTTAAAAAACTAATTGAATTTATCCTACCATAAAAAATGATTCTAATAATCTAAAATATAGTTTATAGGTCCATCATTTATACTTTCAACAATCATGTCTGCTCAAAATTCTCCTGTTTTTATTTTCCATCAAGCTTTTTCTGTTTCATGGACAAAATATTGGTATATTTGTTCTGCTTGTTTATATGGAGCTGAATGAACAAAATCTAATTTGACTCATTTTAAATTTCTTCAATATAGAGTAAAATTTGAAACCAACAAGATTTCTCCTCAAAGATCATTTAATGAAGTATTTATTTCTCAACTATCTCAAGTCAAACATTTTAAATTTGGAAGTTTTTTTATGATTTTTGAAATTTTATCTTTATAATAATCTAAATCATCATTATGAATTCATAAGTATATAATAATTCACCTTCAGATTTCTGAGTGTTTTTTCCCTTTTTCAATATCTAATGTTGCTGATTTTACTTGCTGGATTAAAAGCCTCATTGATATGGTTTTATAAAATAAATCTTTTTATTATCAAATATCTTATAATGTTTTTAAATAAAAAGGGTATATAAATACACCCCTTTTAAATGAATTGAACTTCATCTCTCAGCAATTTTGATCGCTATGGCTAGTCCTGTTAAAAGCATTATTGCCAAAAGCACCCAACAAAGAGTTAACGGGATACTAATAAATAAGAAATGCTTCCAATAACCTAAAAGTATTACAATTAAGAGCAAGGTCATTATCGCGGAGGTATAACGCATTTTCTTAAAGAACGAGTATGCCGTAGATAAGAAGTGTATAAGAGTGAGTACTGTGAAAACTAATAACATAATTCTTGGATGATTACCATCCAGATAGAACGCATTAGCTGCACCATAGTAGAGAGCTCCTCCTATCAACCAACAAATGATTGGAATTCCGTAATCTAGTTTTCGATCTCTCTTATCTCTTTCAGAATGAATTAATACTGTTGAGAAGGTTGACATGAGTAATCCCATTACAACAAACCCGAGAGCGATAACTAAATAGCACTCATAGAATCTTAATAGTGCCAATATCACTGCTAAAGCAATACATGCACATCCCATTCCTGTCTCAAACTTTTCTTTTGCTTTGAGCCCTCCAATTACAACATATGCAGCAAACACTGCATACAATACTGAAATAATGTAATAGATATCCATATTTTTTGTTTTAAAGTTGTATTTTGTATTTACATATTAAAAATATATAAAACAACTAATATAAAATCAAGAATAAATTAAAGCCCTTGCATAAATAACTAAAAACTTTATACTACTTTTGGCAGCTTTTTTCTTATGCAAGAAGGTGGATTAAATCAGATTTAAGTTCTTAATTTATATTTGATTTAATCTATCTCATTGTTGGTATAAGAAAAGGCTTTCGCTTTTTATTTTTTATGTATTTTACAATGGCTGTAAAAAGACAATTCGAAACTGCGCGTCAATCTACCGTTTGGCATTGAAGAGATGTTTCTTTCGAAATGGGAAAATTGGCAGTTCAAGCTGATGCAAGTATTAGGATGCAGTATTGAGAAAATGTAATTCTTTATTCTACTGTTATGGAAAAAAATCCAAAAGAATGAACAGACTTTTTGCCTCTTATGATTGACGTTAGAGAGAGTTTTTCTGCTGCATGAAGAATTTGAGGTGCTGTTTATAGAAGGAGAGAATGAAAACCTTCAGACCAAGCTATTCTTTATGCTAGATTAACTGATAGAGCATTGAGACCTATGTTTCCAAAAGGAATGATTAATGATGTTGTAATTTCTCTTACTCCATTAGCTCTTGATCATGAAGTAACTTTAGGAGTTATGGACATTATTGGAGCTTCTTTATCTATCATGGCGGCATGAATTCCATTTGATGGACCTGTTTGAGCTGCCCAAATTGGATATATTGATGGAGAATTTATAGTAAATCCCACAAAAGAGCAATTAGAAAAATCCCAAGTTAATCTTCTTGTAGCTTGAAAAAGAGACTCTATTAATATGATTGAATGTGAATGATTAGAATTCCCTGATGATTTAATGAAGGAAGCTTTCACTTTATGACAAAAAGTAATTAATGAAGCATGTGATCTTCAACTTGATTTCTTAAAAACTTTGGAAATCAAACAGCAAGAAGTTACATTCAATAAACCAACAGAAAAAACTATGGCATTTGTTGAAAGTATTATTACTCAAGATAAACTCGAAGCAATGGCATGAAACACAAAAGTTCCTTTTAACGACCTATTTAGTCAATATGAAAAGGAATGTTTAGAAGCTGCTGCTGAAAAAGCAGAGACAGAAGAAGCTGAAGACTTTACTGAAAGTAAAGTAAAAATGGCTGTCTTCAATACTGTTAAACATTTTATTAGAGAAAGAACTCTTTCAACTTGAAAAAGAGTTGATGATAGAGAGATAAAAGATATTAGACCATTATATTGTGAGACCGATAATCTTCCTAGAGTACACGGTTCTGGTCTTTTCTGGAGATGAGACACTCAAGTACTTTCAACGGTAACCCTTTGAGGACCTACAGACTATTTAGTACTTGATGATATGGAAAATAATGATGTTCAAAGAAGATATTTCCATCATTACAATTTCCCTCCTTTCTCAACATGAGAAGCTAAAGCTATGAGATGAACGGGTAGAAGAGAGATTGGACATGGTAGATTAGCTGAAAAAGCGTTAGAAAATATGATTCCTAGTAAAGAAGAATTCCCTTATACTATCAGAGTTGTTTCTGAATGTCTAGGATCTGGAGGATCTACAAGTATGTGATCTGTTTGTGGATCAACACTTGCTCTTATGGATGCATGAGTCCCAATTAAAAAACCTATTGCAGGTATTGCTATGTGACTTATGACTGAGTCTACAGAAGATTGAACTATTACAAAGCACCTCGTTTTGAACGATCTTATGGCAACAGAAGATTTTACATGAGATATGGACTTTAAGGTTGCTGGTAGTAAAGAATGAATTACTGCTATTCAGTTGGATACTAAATTAAAAGGATTACCTCTTGATATTGTTCATGAAACTATTGATAGAGCTAGTGAATGATATAAAGAAATTATGGATTTTATGCTTGAAACTATTGCTACGCCAAGAGAACAAGTAAAAGAATTTGCTCCAAAAATTCATGTATTCAAGATAAATCCTGATAAAATTAAGGAGGTTATTTGAAAATGAGGAGAAAATATTGATAAAATCATTGCTGAATGTGATAATATTAAAATTGATTTTGAAGATGACGGAACATGTTTCTTAACTCATCCAAAGCAAGAAATTATTGAAAAAGCTAAAAATATTATTCTTGAAATTGCTACTGATTTAGAAGTAGGACAATCATTTACAGCAAAAATTGTTAGAGTTGAAAATTATGGACTTTTTGTTCAACTTCCTAAAGGAAAACAATGATTATGTCATGTATCAAATATGGGACAAAGATTCCCTGATGGTGTTGAAAAACACTTTAAAGTATGAGATGACATTAATGTTGTTATTTCACAAATTGGACACGATTGAAAAATTGCAGTAAAGAGAAAATTATCTTAAATAGTTTCTTACTCCAAAAAATCTCTTATCTTTAAAGATAAGAGATTTTTTTGTTCATATTTTTTGTTTACATATTTTTTATAACTTTTTTTACTACCCCAATAACTTTTGTTTCATCATATGGACTAATTTCTACTTTATCAAAAAAACGATTAATAGATTCCAACATATATTTATTATCTTGCTTAATAATTTTTTTCAACTTAGGAAGTTGATTATGAAGTACTAGTACAAAATCAGAAACATCATAATTTTGTTGTTGACGAATTAATACTAAATCTCAGTCCTGTATTTTTGGTTCCATACTATTTCCTCTTGCTCTAACAAAGAAACAATGTTCATAATCGTTGGTTCAAATAAAAGCAACTGTTACCGGAATCTTTTCTTGAGAATATTCTTCTATAATTCTTTTCCCTTTATTTCAACACTGAGCAAATCAGTAAATTGGAAGCTGTACAATATCGTCCATTCTTCTACCAACATCTTCCCTAAGTAATCTATATCCATGCTCATCTTTTACAAAATAACCTTTAAAAACTAATTGATTTAGTTTATTTAAAACTGTTTGAGGATGAGAAACTCATACTTGATTTGCAATCTCTCTGAGAGTTAATCCCTCTTGATCTCTATTCTCTTTAAAAAAGGCGATTAATCTTTTTTGTAATTCATCAAGACTTTGACTTTTCATAGAATTATCTGTGAAAAAAATAAACATATCTTTTGTATAAGTTTTTTTTTGACAAAATCAATATATTTTTTGACATAAAAAATATATCAATTATTTTTTGGAAAAATTAACTTGATTTTTTATTTTTTTTCATTAAATAGCATTCCAGTTACATGAAAATTTTCTCAAAATGTTTTATAACTTATTACTAACATATTATGGCAAACACAAGCAATCAAGCACTAAAAGAAGCTTTTATGAACATTGAAAAGCAATTTTGAAAAGGTGCTGTAATGAGAATGTGAGACAATTCTAATTTTTGATTAGTTAATACTGCTCACACAGGTTCTTATGTTTTAGATCTTATTCTTTGATGAGGACTTCCTGAAGGAAGAGTTATTGAAATCTATGGACCAGAATCATCATGAAAAACAACAATTGCTCTTCATGCAATTGCTGAAATTCAAAAGAGAGGTGATACTGCTGCATTTATTGATGCTGAGCATGCACTTGATCCTCATTATGCTAAAAAACTTGGAGTTGATATCGAAAATCTCATTCTATCTCAGCCAGATCACTGAGAACAAGCTCTTCAGATTGCAGAAGAATTAGCAAAAACTTGAGCAGTTAAAATGATTGTTATTGATTCTGTCGCTGCTCTTGTTCCTAGAGCTGAAGTAGAATGAGACATGTGAGATTCTTATATGTGACTTCAAGCTAGAATGATGTCTCAAGGATTAAGAAAATTAACTTCTGTTCTCGCAAAAACATGAACTATTTGTATATTTATCAATCAAATAAGGATGAAAATTGGTGTTATGTTCTGAAATCCAGAAACAACAACATGAGGAAATGCATTAAAATTCTTCGCATCACAAAGAATAGAGATAAGAAGATGAGATAAGATTACAGAAGATAAAGAACAAGTTTGATATTACGCTAAAATTAAAATTGCAAAAAATAAAATTTTTGCTCCTTTTAAGACAGCAGAACTCCCTATACTATGGAGTAAAGGATATGATAAAACTTCTGATATTATTGAAGCAGCTCTCATATTAAAACTTATTACAAAAGCTTGAGCTTTCTATTCTCTTGGAAATGAAAAATTTCAATGAAAAGAAAAATTATGTAAACATCTAGAAAGTGAAGAAAAAATATGTGCTAATTTAGAGAAAGAAATTGAAAATAAAATTAAAGACATGAGACTCTGAAAAAAGATTCTCGATGATGAAGCATTAGATAATATGTGAGCAATTTTGGAAGAAGAGACACAATCAATAGAAGAATAAGTTAATATTAAATAATAAAAAAATCCAAAAACTCTGATATTTTGGATTTTTTTATAAAATTCTTTTAAAAAATTTGCATTATTGAAAAATATTTGTATACTTATTTCATAACAAAGAGGGAAAACTCTCATAAAAAATCTTTTAACCTTTTTTATAAAAGAAACATGAAAACAAAATTACTTGCAGGTATGATGATGTTACTTGCTACTGCAGGAGGTATTATCGGAATTGCATCTGCGAATGACAATCAACCAGGAGCACATGGTAGCGACAACAGTTTTGATAACAGCGCTACAGATGCTAGTGTAGTTTACCAAGGAGGGTTTTGACTAAACGCTGGTAATACTGATCAAGTTGGATTAGGATGAGCATGAGCAAACCAATGAAGTAACCTTGTTAACATCATAAAAAGTGCCATCAACTGGACACTTTGAATGTTATGACTTATAGCTTTAATTCTTCTTCTTTGGGGAGGTTTCCAAATGCTTACTGCTGCTGGAGATGAAAAGAAATATGAAGCTGGATTTACTATTCTTAAGCAAGCTTGAATTTGATTGGCATTTATCGCTCTATCATGGTTCATGGTAAGTATTATCTTCTGGCTTATCGGTCATGTATGAAGTAATACACAAACTGGTGCTGCTGCTGGTAACGGTGGAGGTAATTAATTACATATACCTAAATAATAGAAAGACTTACCATAGATTGGTGAGTCTTTTTTTTCTTATGTTGATTTTTTTCTTTAGAACAATACATTATATACGGACGATTTATATATCATATTATTGCTTAATGGCCTCAATGGATCTTCATGAATTTGAACTGCGTTATCTTGCATATAGATGATTAAGCACCAGACTTAATCTCGGTTGGGACGAAGATATGATTATAAATTTAACAAGAATAACAAATAAATGAGTTCTAGAAAAATCTGTTCCAGAAACCTCACCTGCAGACCTTAGACGTTTTACACATGAAACATATACTCCTTTTAAGAATAAATTTATTGAAGATAATAAAGAGTTTTTCCCAGTAAAAACATCTCAATACTCACTTTCTGACTATATAGAAAGACTTGAATATGAATTAAAAGTTGTGAAATCTATGTGATTTAACACTTATTTTCTTATTGTGTCAGATTATGTGAGATGGGCAAAAAGACAGATGATTGTTGTAGGACCTTGAAGATGATCATGAGCTTGATCTTTACTTGCTCGAACAATTGAAATTACCGACATAGATCCCCTTCCTTTTGATCTTCTATTTGAAAGATTTCTTAATCCTGCTAGAATATCAATGCCTGACTTTGATATCGATTTTGAAGATACAGAAAGAGAAAAAGTTATTCAGTATTGTTCTCAAAAATATTGAAAAGAAAAAGTATGTTCAATTGGAACTTTTATGAAAATGGCTTCTAAAGCTGCATTTAAGGATTCAGCAAGAGCTATCTGAGTTCCATTTGATAGAGCAAATACGATTTCAAATTTAATTCCTGAAAAAGTTAGTTTAAAACAACTTGTTACTGAAGAAGTTGAAGAAACTGCGGAATTGCGTTGATACTATAATAGCGATGATAAAGTAAAACAAGCTTTTGACTTAGCTGCTTGATTAGAATGAAATATTAGACAATTGTGAGTTCATGCTTGTTGAATTATTATTGCTCCTGAGGCTGTTTCAACTTATACTCCATCACAATATGTAAAAGAAGATGATCATACTATCGTAAGCCAATATGATTGACCTACTCTTGAAGGAATTTGACTCCTTAAAATGGATTTTTTGTGATTAAGGAATCTTTCCATCATAAAAAATTGTATTAGGAATATAGAACAAAGATATAAGAGCAAATGAGAAGAACTTCCCGATATTTATAAACATTTTTTAGAAACAACTTCCTTTCAACCAGATATTACTGATAAAAAAGCGTATGATATTTTCAAGAATTGAGATACTACTTGAATATTTCAATTTGAATCTCAAGGAATGAGAAAGTTTTTAATACAACTAGAACCTGAAGCCATTCACGACTTAGTTGCCATGAATGCCCTTTATCGTCCAGGACCTATGGAATTTATTCCAAGGTATATTGAAAGAAAACATGGTAGAGAACCTATCGAGTATATGAGTGAAGAATTAAGAACAGAATTAACTAAAAAATATGGTGCAGATGTAGCCGAAGAAGAGAATAAGAAACTAATAGAAGATCTTTCTCCAATCATGGGGTTAACTTATTGAATTGCTATTTATCAAGAGCAATTAATGTTTTTGGTGCAAGCTATGGCATGATTTTCATTAGGTGAAGCAGATATGCTTAGAAGATGAGTAGGAAAAAAGAAAAAAGAAGTTATTGAAAAACTTAAAAAAGAATTCATTGAAAGATGAGCAAGCTATAGGCAGTATAAGCCAGAAACAACAACCAATATCTATGAAAAAATGATAGAACCCGCAGCATCTTATTCTTTTAATAAATCACACTCCGTTTGTTATGCAATGGTTGCCTATCAAACTGCTTATTTAAAAACATATTTCCCTATAGAATTTTATGCTGCACTTATCCGTTCTGTAGAGGAAGACACTGATACACAAAGTTTCTATATTTCAGAAATTCAGAATAAATGAATTTCTATTTTAAGACCTGATATCAACCATTCTTTTAGTCATGTAAGTGTTGCAGAAAACGGAATTAGGTTATGATTTTTTTCCGTAAAATGAATATGAGCAGATGTTTGAGAATTTATTGCTAATGAAAGAGAGAAAAACTGAAAATATTCATCATTAGAAGATTTTTTAAAAAGATGTTCTCCCGTTATTAATAAAAAATCATTGGAAGGAATCATAAAATCTGGCTGACTTGATGATTTTTGAGATAGAAATATCTTACTTAGTAATATGGAAAATCTTATTAACTGGACAAAAAATATCAGTACTGCTGATTTATGATTATTCTGATGACTCTGAGTTGATATGAAAGTTGTTTTAAAAAAATGTGATGAAGCTAGTCATATTGAAAAACTATTAATGGAGCAAGAAGTTCTAAAATCTTTTATTACATGAAACCCTCTAGATTGACTATATCAATATATTAAGAAATTTTCATTTTTAAACCAAGTTATTGACCAACAACAATTGCCTAAATTTATCATCCATTGATATATTAAAGAAGTCCAAAGAGCCAAAAAGAAATGATTTTTTGTAAAAATTGAGGATATTTCTTGAAATTGGGAATTTTTTGTAAAAGAGGCACCTGATTTGCAAAAATTTGATTTAATTATTCTTTACTGAAGTAAAAATAATTGAAGAATATATATTGATAAGCTCATAAAAACTGACTATGAAACATTAAAATCTCTTGCTTGATCTAGATATGATCCAGAATGGACTGTTGAAAGAGCTAAACATGAAAGATATTGAATCAATCAAGAACAAGAAATCGAACAAATAAAAGCGGCTTTAGTCGAAGAAGTTAAAAAGAATACTTCATTAACTCAAAATCTCGCAAAGGACATTGATGACAATGATTTTGATGAAAAATTAACTGACAACGAAGTAGATGACAACTTTCTTGAAGATCAAAACAATAATGAAGTTCTTGAAGAAGATATTTCGGTTGAACCCCAGTCAACAGAAGAAAAAGTTTTCTCTATTAATAGACTCCCTGATAGTCTTGAAAAAATAAATACTCTAACTGATGTCTTAAAAAACTATCCGTGAGATATTACAATTATAGTTATGGGTAACGAAAAAAAGGTTAATGCAACCTGATTACAACGTCTTAAAAAAGTATTCTGAGACTAAAATAAAAATGATTACTGTTTTTTTATTATTTACACTTTTGCATTACTTACTTTCTGTCTTTTGAAAAGAAGCTAACACAGTATTCATTTCTTTCAAAGTTGTATTAAAATTATATAATAAACTGTGCCAATTGTCCAAATTCTTATACATTTGAGAATTCACAGATGCTAATTGCTTAGAATGAAATTCACTTTCCGTATCTATTGCGCTTTGAGTTTGTTCTGGTTCTCATGTTTTTTGTAAAGATCTTGAGGATAAATTAGCTGCATGATTGTCTAATACTACAAACTGATTCCTATTATTATAATTAAAATATTTAAATAACTGTTTATTTATTTCCTCTGCTTCTTTCACTTTTTCTCCAGAACTCTGTTCATGAGAATCTGGAAGTTTTCTTGTAATACTAAAGACAAAAGAAGCTTGATCTGATATCTTCCGGTCGTGAAGCGAACTATCCATGAATTCTTCTTTACGTTCTTTCGGATTAATCTCTCCTCCATTATATAAATCATTCCAAACATCCCAAACTTCCTGCATAATTCTTTCAATACTATAGAGAGTCTTTCTATTTGTATCGGCTATTACTACTTTAGATGGGATTGTACAGATCCTCAATCTAAATGCTCATTCTTCTAGAAAACGAACAACTATTTCTTCTCATCATTCTTCTTCCTTAGGAATAGCTGGAGATTTATATTCTGCACATAAACATTGAAGTTTGCATGCAAGTTTTTCATCAATTCTCAATCCATCACATTTATCAACACATTTTGTTAACTCTTCTTTCATAGCATTAACTACATCAGGATCTGTTGTTATTACAGTTTCCTCTCTTCATTTATTCTCTCATGATAACTCTGGAGATCTTGTACAACTAATTGAATCTGCATCATCCATAATACCATTAATCATATTATCAACATCTCATTGACTTAACTCTAAAGGAGAGAATGTTTGAGATTCAGAATTGTTTTCATCTTCTTCTGAATCTTTTCCAATAACATCACTTCATATAACTACACATTGATTTACAAATGCAGGATTCTCTTCATCACTATTTGTCTGAATCCATTCATTTCATTTAAGGAAAGCATTTACTAATGGATCATCACTTAAATTTGAACTGCCTCATCATTGGTTTCATCATTGTCCTCATCATTGGTTTCATCATTGTCCTCATCA
>Ga0247611_10002506_pt1 | contig 29450 bp, 28 predicted proteins | sample 177DNAGHGhighgp2_FD_192422 | JGI IMG/M metagenome (GOLD analysis project Ga0247611, IMG submission 192422) | Sheep rumen microbial communities from Palmerston North, Manawatu-Wanganui, New Zealand - 1770 DNA GHGhigh gp2 | ecosystem: Host-associated > Mammals > Digestive system > Stomach > Rumen... | reverse complement strand
CTGCTACAAACGAGTCTTTCGGCTACACAGAAGAGAAGCTCGTTTCTTCTGATATCGTAGGCATGAAGTTCGGTTCACTCTTCGATGCTAACCAGACAATGGTTTCCAAGATGGATGACGGCAACTCCCTCGTTCAGGTTGTTTCCTGGTACGACAACGAGAATTCTTACACATCTCAGATGGTAAGAACAATCAAGTACTTCGCAGAGCTCGGCTAATAACTGACTTAAAGTACAAAACTTCAGAGGCTGCACTACGGTGCAGCCTCTATTTATTTGTTTAACTGAAGATGGGAACAGCCTGAAACCACAGCGGATGCCGGGCTTTTAGTCTGCTTTTTCAGAGAACGATCTCGACAACGGTTGCTTCCGGCAATGATAAGAACCTGAAAGGCAGGATGCCGCAGCCCAGTCCTCTTGAGATAAAGACTGTCGTGCCGCTGATGTCGTAGGCCCCCTGTACCGCGCCCATATTGGGAAGCTTATCGGTCTTTCTGAGTACGGTGAATTCGATCTTGAAAGGGAACTTCATCTGACCGCCGTGGAGGTGTCCTGACAGCATAAAATCAGGTCTCCCGGAGGGTTCGAGATGGATAAAGGCATCAGGGTCGTGAACGAGCAGAATGACAGGCTCGGAGCCGTCACAGGGCGGCATCTGCTGCCATACGCGGTTTTTCCTTCCGGTATCGGAGATGCCTGCCAGAGAGATTTTTTCGCTGCTCTTGCGAGAAGTGAGGTGAATAACCTTATTATCGATGCTCGAAAAACCGGACGCTTCAGGGGCGTTCTCAAGCCTGCAGTCGTGATTGCCGGATATGCCGTAGAAGGGAAGTCCGAGTTCTTTGCAGCATGCGCTTATATTATTAAGGTATTTATAGCCTTTGGGTGCATTTCCGGGAGAAGTGACGATGTCACCTCCGAATAAGACGGCATCAAGACCGCCTTCCGCGTGAGCTTTTCTTATGGCTTTACATAAGCGCTTAGAGGTGACCGGACACCATTCTGCGTGGATATCTGAAAAGAAAAAGAACCGGAGATCCGGAGTTTCCTGTGTCCCTTTTGAAGTCATCGGGAGCTTTTTGATCGCTATTTCACTGTCTGATGACCTGCCCCGGGATGAACGTTTCAATACTGTTTTGTCGAGATCAAGGAAGAACGGTTCGCAAAGACACCACAGGATATAGACCAGGATAAGACCTGCCAATACCAAAATAACCGGGTAAATCTTCTCCATTATGAGGACAGTTCTCCTTTTTTCTTAATTATATTATATGCAGTCCGCATTCGTGTGTTATAATTCATACAATCAAACTAGTATTTGTTAGGAGGAAATTTGGATGCCTAAGACAGAAATCACATACGAGATCGTCCAGCAGATCGGTGTTCTTAAGGAGAACAAGTCCGGTTGGCAGCGTGAGCTTAATATCGTAAAGTGGAACAACGGTAAGCCGAAGCTCGACATCCGTGATTGGGGCCCGAACCATGAGAAGGTCGGCAAGGGCATTTCTCTTGATTTTGAAGAATACAACACACTCAAGGCTTTCCTTGAGGAAGGTGACTTCACTTCTCTCGACGAGTAATCTCTCAAGGAATTACCCGGGATAAGTTGATTATTACTTTGAAGGCGCGTGCTAATGCGTCGTGATTCGGTATGAGAAGCGAAGAACGAGCAGGTATTATTTCAGTAGTAATGCTGTTTTTGTGGGGGACTCTGGTAGCAGAGCCCTTCCATATTTTTGCGCGTTTTATCGCGAGCGGCGTCACATATGCTTTCAGGGGATTAGGGGCAGGCGGAATAGTCATGTCCCTTGCGATATACTTTATCGTCGCAGCGGTCATCATACTGATGCAGAAACTCGCTTCGACGAAGCTCGGTGTATACATGCCGTGTGCGATATCGACGGTCTTTATAGCATTGCTGGTGGCAAAGAGCCTTATCAATTCGTCAGTTGTCTTTTCGGATGCCATATGTCTTGCGATACCGGCAGTTTTCGGAGTGATATTCTACATAACCAAATTTGAGAAGGGGCTTAAGTGGTTTACCGACATCTATACGTATGCCCTGGCTGTGGCTCTTCTCAATTCGCTCTTGTTCGTGCCGCTCTCAAAACTGAACGGCATTTTGGATAAATTCCTTTATATTACTAATTATAATGACCTGGACATTACGGGCAGTTTCAGCGGCCTGGCAGGGATACCTGAACTGGTATGGGGTTTCTTCCTTGCAGCATTCGCGGTACTGCCGATAATTTATCTTGCCACTTCGAGCAGGAGGAAATGATATGGAACAGTTGGACTTATTTTCGAGCTTGCAGGATACCGATCCCGTTCATGAGGAATATCTGGAACTTGTAAAGAAACTCAATCACTATGCAGAGCTTTACTATTCCCAGGACGAACCTGAGATATCGGATTTCGAATACGATACGATGAATAACAGGCTCAAACAGATAGAGAAGGAACATCCCGACTGGATAGTTCCGGATTCTCCGTCTGTCAGGGTCGGCTGGAAGGCCGAAAAGGGAGTTCTCGTAAAGCACAACGTCCCAATGCTCTCGCTCCAGGATGTCTTCTCAAAAGAAGAAGTATACGAGTTTGTGGAATCCATGAGAAACGAATTCGGCGATGAGGCCGAGTTCCTTGTTGAGACCAAGATCGACGGTCTTTCGATGGCCCTCCGTTATGAAGAAGGCGAACTTAAGCTCGCTGTTACGAGAGGCGACGGCATTACGGAAGGCGAAGATGTTACCATGAATGCCAAACAGATCCCGGATGTCGTAAAACAGATGAAAGAACCTGTCCCTTATATTGAGATCAGGGGCGAGGTCTACATGACAAGGAAAGCCTTCGAGAGCGTCAATGCAAAGGCTGAAGAAGAAGGCAAAAAGACTTTTGCCAATCCGAGAAACTGCGCTGCCGGAACATTGAGACAGACTGATACGAGGATCACAAAGGAAAGAGGATTGTCTCTTTTCATATTTAATGTTCAGGAAACTAAGGGCGTTACATTCAGTACTCATCTTGAAGGATATGAATACCTTAAGCGCAACGGCGTAAAGGTAATCGAAAACTGCTTTAAGTGCAGGACTGCGGATGAGGTCTGGGACGCGATCACGAAGATAGGTGAGATGAGAGGCGAACTCGAATACGATATCGACGGTGCGGTCGTAAAGCTGAATAATCTGTCCGAGAGATCAAAGCTCGGAAATACGATCAAGTTCCCGAGATGGGCCATAGCCTACAAGTATCCGCCGGAAGAAAAGGAGACCCGTCTTCTTGAGGTTGAGGTAAACACCGGAAGGACAGGGCGGGTTACGCCTGTTGCCATTTTTGAACCTATCAGCCTCTGCGGAACCATGGTATCACGCGCGACACTGCACAATCAGGACTTTATAGACCAGCTGGATCTCGGCATAGGCGATACGATCGTCGTATATAAATCCGGCGAGATAATCCCGAAGATAAAGGAAGTAAATAAGTCCAAGAGACCTTCTGAGTGGCAGGCATATAAGATGCCGGACAGCTGTCCGGTCTGCGGTCATAAGCTGGTAAGGGATGAAGGAGGCGCAGATCTTAAGTGCGTCAACATGATGTGTCCTGGAACGCTCGTAAACCGTATCGTAAACTTTGTGTCCCGCGACTGTATGGATATCAAGGGCTTTGGTACAGAATACATCAGAAAACTTGCAGAGGGCGGGTTCTTAAAGGATATCGCCGATGTTTTCGAACTTAAGGACAAGAGGGAAAAACTAATTGATGAAAAGGTGCTGGGCCTTGCACACAATACGGATAAGCTTCTGGCGGCGATCGAGGCTGCAAGGGTGGAGACTCCTGCGGATAAGGTGCTGGCAGGACTCGGTATCCCCGGTGTAGGTAAAGCTACCGCAAAGGAACTGATCAGAACATTCGGTTCGATCAGCGCGATCGAGGAAGCAGACAGGGAAGCCCTTGTAAGCGTTCAGGACATAGGAGATATCTCTGCTGAAGCGATCTTCAGTTTCTTCCGTGATGAGGGGAACAGGGAACTGATGTCCCGGCTCAAGGCACTCGGGCTGAATTTCGCAAAAGAAGAAAATGAACTGCAGGGAACTGCGCTTTCAGGTCTCACATTCTGCATTACGGGAACGCTTGAGGGCATGTCCAGAAGTGAAGCCGAGAACCTCATCGAGAGCAACGGCGGAAAGCCTGTATCATCAGTGTCGAAGAAGACTTCCTATCTTCTCATGGGCGCTGATGCCGGCTCGAAAGAGCGCAAGGCCAGGGAACTGGGCGTTCCGATAATCAGTCTCGAAGAACTTAAGGAAATGATCGCCAAGGGTTGAGTTTATGGATATCAGTGAAGAGAAAGCAAGGATAAGAAAAGAGATAAGGAAGAGGAGATCCGCGATACCTCAGGATGTACTGGCAGGTATCGGCAAGGACCTTCCTGACTTCATCTTTTCGATCACAGATGATGAGCTCATGTCAAAGCTCGGGAACGCTAAAAGGATCGCGCTTTACAGGTCATATAAGGGCGAGGTGCCTGTCGACGGTCTGGCTGAGGCTTTCATGTCGAAGGGGATCAGATGCTGCTTCCCCAGGATCGAAGACGGAGAAATGGTGTTTTACGATTGCGGCAGTCTCGCAGATGAGAATTTTGAAGTGTCATCGATGGGAATTAAGGAACCCGTGGCTGCGGCTGCTCCGGTGGCTCTGAAGGACATAGATGTTGTCGTGCTGCCTGCGCTTGCATATAATGAAGAAGGTACGAGATTAGGCGCCGGAGGCGGATACTATGACCGTTGTTTCGGAAGCATGGGTGCAGGAAGACCTTATCTGCTCGGTATCTGTTATGAATTCCAGATATGTTCGGATGTACCCTCGTGCGATACTGACATCAGCGCCGATTTCATTGCGGTAATACCTGAAGAGGTATACGGAGATTAAGGATATATGCGGTACTTTATTGTAAATCTGGCTGCTCATCTGCTCGTTACGGTGATATTCATCGTCCTGACCTGCATCTGCGCCGGACGCAACAAGAGGAAGAAGACAAAGCATGTCCTCACGTATTTTTTCCCGATCGCATTTGCGCTTATTGCCATAGTCGACATTGCTCTCTATTCCGCTCCGAGACTGATGGACATCAACTCCATGATAAACAGCAATTACTACTACAATACCGGTACTGTCACAAAGATAGGTTTTATGAAGAACTACTTTGTGATCGACGGTGATTATTACTATGCCAATCCTCTGCGCAACACTCTTACCGAGGGTGATACGGTGAGAGTAAAGCACACCCAGTATTCGTTATATACGGTCGAATGGACCAAGGTAACCGACTCCGAACAGGAGGGTGAACAGGTTCCGGCAAAGGAAACTGAGTCGTAAAAAAATTGAGACTAGTCTCACGACCCCCGTATAGTCTCAATTTTCGGGTGTTTTTTTCATTCTGGAGCAATTTGTCCCCACAAACGCGGTTTTCGAATGTACACTTTCTTCATCAGTCAAGACCGAGGAGGTGAATACAGATGGAAAACCGTGATGTCAAAAAAGGCCAGGTGGAGATGTCGGTCGTATGCAGCGACTTGAGCCTGTTGGAGAATATCAACACGCTGCTCCAGAAAAAAGGCGTGATCGCAGTGGAAGACGAATATGGCGTTCTTCATTATATAGTCGACGGCAGGAGCAACAGATATGACGTTCCGGGCAGGGTGACGTCGATAAATCCACATAATACGACGGAGCAGGAAAGAGAGGCAGCTTATCTCGAACTGTGCATAAAGTCTGTATTAAGAGAATACGGATTCGACATGGCTCTGATGGGAACCATAATCATATCCAAGGCGCTCTTTACCGCTTTCAGGAACGGGATGCCGCTTCCGACGACCATGAAGGGACTTTATTGTGAGACCGGAAAAGAATTCAGCTTAAGTTATGAACAGTGTGAGCGGGATGTCAGATATGCGATAACAAGGAGCAGTCTCAAAAATATGAGGAGCCGTGCGGCTGTCAGATGCATACAGTCCAGGATCGAGAGAAGGCTGGGTTTTATGGATCCCTTGAATTAAAAAGGACTGCCTCATGGCGATGAGACAGTCCTTGAAGAAACCAAGTTAAAAAGTTGAGATTACTTCTTCTTGCCCTTCTTGGCATTTACCTTGTCCTTGAGAGACTTTCCTGCCTTGAATGTAGGAACTGTGGAAGCTGCGATCTTGATCTTGTCGCCTGTAGCGGGATTGCGTCCGCTTCTGGCTGCGAGCTTCTTTGTCTTGAAGGTACCGAAGCCTACAAGAACAACCTTGTCATTCTTTACGAGTGCGCCCTCGATAGCACCAAGTGTAGCCTTGAGAGCTGCTTCTGCATCCTTCTTGCTCAGACCGGTATCTGCTGCGATCTTGTCAATAAGCTGTGACTTGTTCATATGGGTTTCCTCCTATAACAGCCTCAAAAAGGGCCTTTTTATAATGATTTCATTATTGATATAACGCAAAGCGATGTCAAGAGTTTTTAGGCAAAAAAAGCACTAAATGATAGGGTTTCGGGACTTTTTCCGCATCAGATGACACATCCGGAAGGATATGAAAGCGCAAGTCCGCTGAGGCAATTGACGGGCAAATGGTAAAAACAGCGTTTTTATACAAGATTTATTTGTGCTTATAGTGTATGCTTGTGGTGCAAAAAATAAATCGGAGGTAACGAGATGGTAGTTACAAAAGATACGATCATCGGTGATATTGTAATGCAGGATGAGGGCATCGCTCCTATCCTCATGGCTTCCGGACTGCACTGCCTCGGCTGTGCAATGGCTTCCGGCGAGACCATTGAAGAAGCATGCATGGTTCACGGAATGGATTGTGATGCTCTTATCGAAGAGATCAACAACTATTTCCAGGCTAACGGCTGATAACCGGTACCGGAATATAATAATGTATAAAGGGGCTGTCCTTAGGACGTCCCTTTCCTTTGTCTTGAATTATGTCCGTGTCTTTAATATGAAGCGGCGAGGATTACTTCGAACTTTGTTCCTTTTCCGAGCGTGCTCGTGACATTAATCTCGGCATCATGCTTGTCGCATATGAGCTTGACGATGGCAAGACCCAAACCTGTTCCTTTGATGTTGACACCTGAATTGTGCGCCCTGTAGAAGCGGTCGAAGATCCTGGGGATATCCTGTTCGGGAATGCCGATGCCGTTGTCTTCCACGGTTATGTGGATCTTTTGGGTAACGATGTTTGCTGATTCTCCGGAGCGCCATGCCGTTATTACGATCTCGGCCTGAGGTCCCGTATAGTTGATCGCATTGGATATGAGATTCTCGAATACACGGGAAAGCTTGGCAGGATCTGCCTTGACGATCAGCGAGTCGCGCATGGGGAGATCCAATGTAAGATGCTTGTCTGTGTCTTCAAGATCCATCGAATACATCATTACGAGTTCATCGAGCATCTCGGCGATCGATACGGAAGTGTAGTGGAAGTCAGAATCGCTCGATTCCATTCGCGTGAGCTCCATGATATCCGATACGATCCTCTCCATCTGCTCGGAACGGCGTACGATATTGCTCAGATATGCCTGACGCTGTTCTGGATTCATGCTGTCCTGAGCGGAAAGCATCAGCTCGGCGTATCCTCTTATTGCGGTGATCGGTGTTCTCAGATCGTGCGAAACATTGCTAAGGACGTTCTTACGTGCAGCCTCGCCTTCCATGAGTCTCTTGTTCGTGATGACGAGATCGCGGTTGATCTCTGAGATGAATACGGTCTTTTCCCTTACCTGACGCTTGAGAACGGCAGCACTTCGTTTCAGTTCCTGCTGCTGGTTGATGTATGAGATGGCCAGGATGATCTCGGCCGTGATGGCAAATACTGCAAAGAGATTGCTGTATGTCGGAATAATCGAAGCGATCATGTTATCCAGCAGGATGGACAGATAAAGAACGAAGAACATCAGACTGTAAAGCAGTGCGAAAAGAAGACTCCGCTGGTTTTCCTTGTTATAGAAGAACAGATCGATGAAGATGCCGAACATTACTGCCGTTATGGCAAACATCAATGCCACGAATTCGGGAAGAAGGAAGCCGGATACAAAACTGAAGAAGAAATAGGCGATAAGGAATAAAAGACCTATCGCGAAAACGAGGAAGTGAATATTCTTCAGGAAATAATATTTGTTTCTCGTCTTTGTTCCCGCAAAGAACTGTGAGTTTTCAAAAAAGCATGCGGCGGAGGAGACGATTATCAGGATATACCTTAGATCTGCCCGGACATGACTGTTGACTGCCAAAAACCGCGCGTCATCCAGATAATAGAAAAGGATCGCTGCAAAGCTTATGAAGAAACAAAGGAACAGCCACCTGTTTTTTGTGGAGTTGAGAATGATGTGTGATACAACGGCGATGGCTACGATCGACAATACTATTACGATCGCAAAGTGACCGCCCGTAATCGCCGTGCGTGCATCGTTTGCTGCTGCGGTTCCTATGATCGGGTCTGAAAGGATGCCGGGATTGGAGACATTGGAATCGCAGGCTATGATGATCACCAGATCGATCTTTCCGTCCTCGTTTGGAAGCAGTGTGCAGTAATCCGCAAATGCATTAAGGTTGAAGAACGGCCAGTTGGTTCCGATACGTTCCATGAGATCGCCGTTGCAGTACACCCAGGCAGCACCGTTGAATCTGTGGAACGTGAGGGTTAGGGAACGGATGCTTGGATCGCACTCGAAATGCCCGATATATGCGGCACAGTAACAGTCGTTGTTATCAATGGAAAAGTGCTGGTATTCGATATCCCCGGTCTTGTTCTGCCAGTCGGGTGAACCGTTGTAATCAAACCATCCGCGCCATGAGTCAGTGATGCTTATCCCGTTATTATATGTCCTGTGCTTGAGGAGAACGGAGGACGGCCAGGTGGAAACATCACCATCCATATCGTAGCCGGATGTATTGTCCAGACTTGTCTTTGCGACTTCTGGTGTCAGGTTTGGAATGAATGTCCATCCGCTGTTGATGTGATCGCTGTAGATGCCGCCGCTGGCCAACTCACTGCTCAGCACGATTGCTCCGCTTTCGGAGATCTCTTCAGGCGAATCACTCGCAAAACTAACGGAGATAGCTATAATTCCGGCCAGCACGAACATCAGGAGAAGGGCGAAGATAAAAGCGACCATGGTACCGCTGAAGGTCCTGCCGTGATTATCCAGACCCGATAGCCTGACATTTAATGATCTGCTGTGCTTGTATTGTGCCATTCCCTGAAATGATTAAGCGGGACTATGACAGCCCCGCATTAATTTAAAACGATTTCTTCTGATCAGAACTGTGTGTTCATACTGTTCTTGACCGGCGGATAAGCGAAAGAGTAGCCGATGCCCCACTCGGTCTTTACGAACGTGATCTCCGGTGCGATCTTCTCCATCTTTTTACGCAGATAAGAGATGTTTACCATTACGAGATGGTTGTCACACGGTGAATCATCGCCCCATACATGGGAATAGATCCTGGTGAAAGGAACTATGACGTTAGGTGTCTCTGCGAGGAGGCAGAGAATGTCGAACTCACGGTTCGTAAGATGCAGAGGCTTCTCCTTAAGGGTAACCTCACGTGTCTTGATGTTGATGCGGAGCGGCGGATATTCTACCAGGAATCCCTCGCTCTTCATGTTGCGCTTGATGTGAACATTGATACGAAGGCTCAGCTCAGGCAGTGAATAAGGCTTGGTGATGTAGTCGTCTGCGCCAACCTTAAATCCGTTGATGACATCTTCCTGCTGATCCTTTGCTGTAAGGAAGATGATAGGACAATCCGTATATTCCTTGATCTTGGGTGCAAGATCAAAAGCGCTTCCGTCGGGGAGCATTACATCAAGAACGATGCAGGAAAAATTATGAAGCTTTATCTTTTCGATAGCTTCAGCACATGAGGAAGCGGTAACAACATCGTAACCCTCACTCTCGAGGAAATCGCGGTTGAGAACTAAGATATCGCTGTCATCATCTACAAGAAATACTTTTTGCTTTGCCATTAAAATACCTCCCGTTTAAATTATTATTCATTTAGCTATCTGCCGGATATGCCGGCACACTGTTTTACATGATAGCAATTTTTTGATTTTCACAGAGTAAGTATACAACACGTCAAAGTGTTTTTATATAGTTAAATGTAATAAGTTACAATTAATTTTTGTTTAAGACCGGTTGTGTCATGCGTAGAAAATATGTTCGTTTGATGTTATTATATGCAGCATGAAGAGGATTATCTTTCACATTGACCAGAACTGCTATTTTGCTTCAGTGGAGATGATATCAAGACCGGAACTCAGAAATGTTCCGATGGCTGTCGCTGGTGATGCGAAGGTCAGGCACGGTATCATTCTCGCCAAGAACGAACCGGCAAAAAAGTACGGCATAAAGACCGCCGAAGCGATATGGCAGGCGCAGGCAAAATGTCCTGATCTTGTGCTGGTCGATGCCCACCATGAGAAGTATGTGTTTTATTCAAAAAAACTCAGGGAGATGTATTCGGAATATACCGATCTGGTAGAACCGTTCGGACTTGATGAATGCTGGCTCGATCTGACGGGGATCGTCTGTGATTACGCGCAGGCTGAGGAACTTGCGCTTGAGATAAGGAACAGGGTTAAGGAAGAATTCAAGCTTACCTGTTCTGTCGGAATAAGTTTCAATAAGGTGTTTGCAAAACTCGGAAGCGACTACAAGAAGCCTGACGCGACGACCGTATTCAGCGATGAGGACTGGCAGGAAAAGATATGGCCGCTGCCTGTGTCAGATCTCCTTTTCGTCGGGAAACATACCGCCGAAAAACTCTCAAAGATAAACATAAACACCATAGGTGATCTTGCCGGAACAGATGAAGGATACATCAGCAGATATCTCGGCAGAGCTGGCATTACGCTCTGGCAATATGCAAACGGAATGGATGATTCCCCGGTTGCGGAATCAGGGTATAAACGCACTCCGAAATCGATCGGCAATTCGACAACGACAGCCGAAGACATGACCTCTGACAGACAGATCGAGAAAACCCTGCACATGCTTTCAGAGAGCGTTGCCGGAAGACTCCGCAAGCATTCGCTTAAAGGCAGTGTAGTGCAGATAACCGTAAGGGACAGGGATCTGGGGATCTATGAAAAGCAGCGCATCCTTTATAAGCCGACAGATGATGAAGGAGTTATCTTTGCAGCTGCAAAAGAACTTTTCAAAGAGTCGTATGACTGGAAGAAGGGCGTCAGGAGTATTGGCGTCAGATGCACAAAACTCGTCAGTGACAGCTGCGGAGAACAGCTTTCCATCTTTACTGAAACGCAGGTGGCAGAACGCGACATCAGGCTCAATAAAGCCATAGATGATCTGAACAGGCGATATGGTTCGAGTGTGATAAAAAGCGCGGCGGAAGCTGAACCCGTGCCGGGAAAGAACCGGACGGCAGGGACCATGTCAGACCCGTTTCACCCGGAGGACGGTCTTTGATGATAACGGCAAACAGGTATTTCAGGGAATTGTTCGGACACAAGATGTATAAGGCTTCCGTCAGTCTGTGTGTCACATGTCCGAACAGGGACGGGAGCAAAGGTACGGGCGGATGCATTTTCTGCTCGGAAGGCGGTTCCGGTGAATTTGCTGCCGGATGCGGATCAGGCAAAACTGTATCTGAGCAGATAAAAAGGGCTGTCGACCAGGTCAGTGAGAAAGCCGGAAAAGAAGCAGGATACATCGCATATTTCCAGAGTTTTACGAACACATATTGTGATCCTGTTTTCCTGGAGAGAGTTCTTGAAGAGGCATCTTCAGCTGAAGGTATAGAAGCTGTCTCTGTCGCCACAAGACCCGACTGTCTTGGACCGGAGATACTTGATGTGCTTGAGGCACAGGCGAAGCGTATGCCTCTCTTCGTCGAGCTTGGTCTTCAGACATCAAACGATGAGACGGCCCGTTTCATCAACCGCTGCTATGAGACAGAAGAATACATCAGTGCCGTAAGGGCATTGAAGGACATAGGCGCAAATGTCATCACACACATAATCTTCGGCCTTCCGGGCGAGACGCGCGAAATGATGATGGAAACAGTCAGGACATGCGTCGGTGCCGGAAGCGACGGATATAAGTTTACCTGCCTTTATGTGCTGAAAGATACGCCTCTGGAAAAACTCTTTGCCGATAATGAAGTTGAGATACTTGAGATGGAAGAGTATTTTGATATTGTAGAAGAAGCTATAGGACTGCTGCCTGAAACGGCCGTTGTCCACAGGTTCACGGGGGACGGCCCGAAGAAACTGCTCATTGCTCCGGAATGGACAAAGAACAAGAGGCAGGTCGTCAACTATATCAACCGGAGGTTCGGTCTATGAAGAAATATGTACAGCAGACTATGAATGCCGTTCAAAAGTATATCGACGGAGAGATGAAAAACGCGCCTGTGGAAAAGACCCGCGAAGTTCTTGCTGAGTTTGAGACGAAGATCGCATATTTCCAGCACGAGAGACTTATCCACCTTATGGTTACTCTGGCATTTGCCGCCTTTCTCCTGTTTTCGATCTATTGTCTGTTTGTGCTTCCCGTTTCTTTCATTATCTCGGGTATCCTTCTGGTTCTTATCTTTTTCGGTCTTACGATCGGATATGTCATGCACTATTACTTCCTCGAGAACAGCGTGCAGAAGATGTACCATATGAGAGATGACATAAGATCGTTTCTTGATAAAGAAAAAGTAATCTGAAAAATTGAAAGCATACGTTTTTGTTTGGCTTTTACACTGCAATGTGTTACATTATTGCGGTGTGGAGGGTGATTATGCCTACAATAGTTAAATACATACTCGTTTTTTTCATATCCATGGTTCCGATAATCGAGCTCAGAGGTGCAGTTCCGATCGGAGTCACTTATTTCGGGCTTAACGAATACGTCACCCTCGCCGTATGCATTATCGGCAACATGATCCCGGTTCCGTTCATATATCTGTTCGGCAGAAAGATCCTTGAATGGGGAGCCAAGCTCAAGCACGGCAGCGGTCTTTTCAAATGGGTACTCCAGAAGGGCGAGAAAGCGGGAAAGAAGCTGACCGCCAATTCGGAGAAGAGCGGAGCTTTTATAGCTCTGATGCTGTTCGTCGGAATCCCGCTTCCCGGGACAGGTGCCTGGACGGGAACCCTGGCTGCTTCCATGCTCGACTTCGGAATGAAGAAGAGTGCCAAGGCTGTTATGGCCGGAGTTCTTATGGCCGGTATCATAATGCTCATAATCAGTCTGTTCGCAAAAGCGGGCATAACTTCTGTCTCGGATCTGTTTTGATCCCGTAATCTGATTCACATATAAAACAGAATTTTAAGCCGTTGTTCACAAAACGGCGACACTTTGATATACAAAGAATTGTGCATGTTGCACAACCAAATGATTTTCATTTGGTATCTCTGCGATATTGCGAAGTGAAAGGGCAGCATATATCATTAAGCTAGCTCCAAGGAATACGGAAGCGATAACTTCCAAGTCCGAGGAAGGCCGCCCGAAGCAGATGATCGAGCAGGCGCAGGGAAGAACCAGAGTGGTAAAAAACTTGTGGCGAAGCCGTGGAAACGAAGCTGAAGATGATAATATCGAAGGTGGATACAAAGTCCGAGAGAGGAAGCTGAGGGAGTGACGAGCGAGTGGTTGAAGGTGTCTTAGGACATGCAAGCCACAGGTTGTAACAATTAGTTGATTCGGTATTCGGAACCGCGAGTAGGTGAGATGTCACCATCGACAGGAGAGAACCGATGCCGCGGCGGATGTTACACCGGATCGTGCAAACCGAGTAGCCGATATGGCTGTCGAACTGCAAGCGTCAATAAGCTGTTATGGCAGATGCGAAGCAGACCTGAATCGAATAGCGTGAAGTTCGGTGAAAGGAAACATGAAATGCACGGTGTGATAGAGGGTCGCAGCAGATCGATTAGTTGTGACGATATCACATAAAGCTCGGGTAGGTTTAGTAAAGGGCCTTTTGGTAGGAAGGAAGTGCGTAGGAAGATGAGCGTGAATGCGTGGTCTTTGTAAGTAATCTAATTTGGTTCGTTGGAGCAAAAAACGAGATCCCGGTGATTCAGGTCATCGGGATCTTTTGTGTTTGAGATATTATTTTCTCTTGGGTATCTGGGCGATGTAAGGAAGGTTTCTGCCTATCTCGTCATGATCGAGGCCGTAACCTGCGAGCCAAAGATCGTTGATCTCGAATCCGTAATACTTGACCGGTATCGTAATAAGCAGTCTGTCGGGATTGAGAAGCATCGTGCAGAGCGTGATGTCTGCAGGTTTTTTCATCTCAAGATTCTGGATTATGTAGGCGGTCGTAAGACCGGTCCTTATTACGTCTTCGACAACGAGTACGTGCTTATTGGTGATATCGATATCGACATCCTTTATTATCCTGACTATGCCTGTCTTTGATGTTGTATCCGGGATATTTGAAAAGCCGATCATATCGATCTTTACGGGAAGATCGATCGCTCTTGTAAGATCGGAAAGGAAATATAAGGAGCCGCGGATGACGCCGATAACGACAAGTTCTTTGTCCTTATAGTCTTCAGTTATCTGTGCTCCGAGTTCTTTTACTCTGGCTTTGATCGTTTCTTCGCTGTAGACAACGTGTTCGATATTGAGTGTTTCTTCGAGATTAGCCACTTAGATCAATCCCCCTGGGTTGTATCACCCTGGCCCCCGAATTGCTTCAGACGGTCCAGGAGTTCCATGAAATCCTTCTTATAAACGATACGGATGTTTGTACCGGGATATAGTTCCCTTACAAGACGCATCTTTTTGTTTTTCTTAGTCACATAACGCTGATCCATCGTCGTGAGTTCAAGATACAGATTAAACTTTGGCAGGTAGAAGTCCGGAGATATCGCCATGGTGACATTGCCTTCGGCGTCCCATTCGACGGGAAACGTCTTGGGCTCATAAAGCCATTCGATGTTGTACATCGTCAGTATCTTGGCGAACTCTTCTTCAGTCTCATTTTTGAAAACGACTTTACGCGTCTGATTGTCTATGGTACCTGATTTTTTGTTGGATTGTGCGAGCCTGACTCTGATATCGTGCTTTCTGGCCAGTTCGATTATCGAATCGACGCATTCATCGACGCTAAGCCTGTCGGTGTTGAGGATAAGGTCAAACTGCTCCGGATTGGTAATATCAGCACCGTAAACTGTGCGGACGAATTTTCTGTGCTTGCGGTCGGCTATGTTGAGAACCTCAACCGCTTCATCGGCCGTAATCCTGTACTGCCGGACTATTAAGTTGAGACGCGTGGTCTCGCTAGCAATGACTCTAACATGAATTGTTCCCGGGAACCCTGCAAGCAGAACACTGCCTCCCATTCCGAGTATGACAAGATTTCTGTCCTTTGCCTGGGTTGCCATCTCACGGATCCTCTCGACGAGTATGTCCGCATATGTTCTTTTGCCGCCAGGAACTGTTGTCGAAAAGAATTTGGCGCTCTCGTTCAGTCTGTCAAGAGTTCCGCAGTTTATCTCTCCAAAGAAATTCTCGAGTGCGTATTTGCGCGATATCACCTTTGTGCCGAGGCGTAAGGCAAGTTCCTCGGCGATCTCATCGCCTAAACTTCCGTTCTGCCTTGAGATTGTGATTATCGCCATAAAAACCCCCAAAAGGACCTGATATGACAATTATACCCCAATAATATAGGTGCTCAAAATGCGAAAAGAAGCAAATCTGATAAAAAACCTGATAAAAATGCAGAAATCTGTTTGACTTTGAATAAACGATTAGTTATAATTTTGCGTGCTTAAGGCGTAATTGCCATCTTAGCTCAGTTGGTAGAGCAGCTGATTTGTAATCAGCAGGTCGTGGGTTCGAGTCCCACAAATGGCTCCAAGTCTGAAACCCCCGTAAACATTGCGTTTGCGGGGGTTTTACTTTGCTCAGATGCTGTCCTAAAAACACCCTCAAAATGCCGATTTGGTTAACGTTTGGTTAACGTTTTTATTTTTTGGATGAAATTATACGGCAAAAAGTTCTGAAATAAATTTCTCAAAAGCTTCCCTTTTGATCCTTCTGTGACTGCCGATCCAGATGACATAGGGGCAGTCTTTGTCATTAGTAAGCTCACGGATTTTGTTCCTTCCGATTCCAAAGAGTTCGGCTGCCTCGTTAACCGTTAACAGCTTCTTCTCTTTCAGTTTGTCTAGGTTGGTTACTTTTGCCGGGTTCGGATCGTTTGCGTGTTCTGTCATGCCTGCCTTTATCATTTCCGCATAATAGGCTGCTCCTTTTTCTTTTTTGTCAGCGGGGGGAAGCTGCTGGTCGATAATGATGTTGATGTCGTTCTTGTTCATATTATTTATTCCTCCTGTTATTTATGCTGTTTGTGACGACTGTGACGATGTGACGGCTTTATTGCCACCGTACAAGTGATAAACACCGGCACTATCCTGAAATACAATATCAAACGGATAACACCCTGGTTCTGATTTTTCCTTTGCTTCCGATTCGATCTTGGTAAATGTGAAGTGTGTTGCATCACGTTTGTGATCTCTCATAAAACTGAATCCGAGCTTTGCAAGATCATTCCGTCTGTTCCCAATCTTCCCGCTGATCGACTGAGGCTTTTTACTTGCTTTTATCAGATTGCAGAACTCTGTGGCAGTACCGTCAAAAGAACCATGTTCCTTTAAGTAATCAAGAGCCTTCTTAAGATCCTCATCAGTCTGAAAAGCATCTTCGACAGGCGTATTCTCTTTAACAAGTTCCCAATGACTTAACGTACTATTAAATCTGATTGTAAGGATTCGTTCTTCAGTATCACGGCTGCGAAGGTGAAGTTTCACATCTGTATCAGCTGATTCCTTGCGGAAAATGAACGCTCCGTCTGATGCACCGAACAAACCGTTAGTGCCTAAGATGTCATCGAACGGGTCAACAGATCTCATCTTGCGCGTGTGATGAACGAGCAGTATCGCTACGTTATGCTCTTCGCAGAACTTATGAAGAGGTGTGATAGTGTTGTAATCCCCCTGATAAGGATTCTTGGTGATAACTTCGTTCATCTTGCTGATTATTGCTCTGACTCTTTGCTCACTCAAATTGATTTCGAGTGCAATATCGCTTAATTTCATTTCTCCATATCTTGTCAGAAGTTCCAATATTTCTGTTTCATGCGCTATTGTTTTACTTCGCTTGTTTACTTCGCTTGCTTTCTTCGCTTGTTTTCTTCGCTTGATTTATCGAAAACAAGCGATAAAGTTACCTGGTTAAGAGCAGATTTTTCTTCAAGTTCAGGAGTTATCCAGCCATTTGCTTTCCAGGTGTTAAGTATCAATGGAAATCCGGAACGACTGAGTTTTCAGCAATACGACCTTTGAAGAAATTACTCAATATTTCACTGTCGATTAATCCCAGTTTTGCTACCTGAGCTATCGATAAGCCGTCTCTTGTTACAGCACAAGGAACGCAATCTGGCAAAATCAATTGGCGGAAGGGCTTTAATACTCTCGACCAAGCTGTCTATCTTCATTTTATGAGCCTCCAATGCTGATGTTTTATTGTTTTCACCATCAGTATAGGGAACTCGTGTTGACATTATTTGGACTTATCAGTCCTATTCTGTGAAATAGCCTATTAATGGTACAGAATATCCAGCTTTAAGGACAAATTGAATATAATAATTGATTTTTTAATAGCAGTACCTGAGTAAAAAATGATGTTGACACTTGTCCACAAACTAGATATATTAATAGTGTACAGTTGTCCACTTGCGCTTAGGAGTATTTGTTTATGAAATTAACAGATTCGGAATGGAAGATAGCAAATTGCCTTTGGAAGAATAAATCCATGACTATAGCAGAGATTACAGCAGAACTTAGTGAGAGTACCGGTTGGACAAGGTTCACGGTCATAACTTTGCTTAAGCGAATGCTCGAGAAAGGTGCGGTTTCTTTCGTTCAGGACGGAAGGACCAAGAGGTTTTCTCCTGCTATAGATAAGTCAGAGGCAGAGAATGAAGAGGTCGAATCGCTGTTAGACAGAGTTTATAACGGCAATGCCGGTCTCCTGATCTCCAATATTATTACATCTGACCGTCTTACTGAAGAACAGATAGAAGAACTCAGGAAGTTGTTCCAGGAGGAATAATATGCTGCGTTATATTATTGGGATTACGCTGATAACCATCGGCATCATAATTGTTCGTGCTTTGTCGAACGGCAAGGTGCTCAAAAAGCATCAGTATGCTTTTTGGATCGTTGTACCGGTATGTATGGTTTTATTGCCTTTTATCAAGATTGATCTTCCAATCGTTGAGGATCTGAATTCTGTGTTTGCCAAGACAAACGAGACAGTAACATATGATGCGGTGAAATATGATGTGATCTGCAATATTTCGGCTGAAGATGCTGTTTCAGCTGAATCAGCGGGGCAGATCAGCTCTGCCGATAAATCAATAAACGAAGAGCCGGATAATCTACCGGTGATTGACTCAGAAGATGAGTTAATAACAAATCACTATATTGAACCATCGGACAATAAAACAAAAGAACATCTGAGAACGGATGTATTGCTCGGCTATATAAGTCTCTCGATATCAGCAGTCCTTATAATGGCCCTGCTGGCATATAATGCCGGATTCATTTCTTATTGCAGACGCAAAAGAGAATATGTCGGAAGAGATACTGAAAGTGGCCTTAAGGTCTACAGCATTAGACACAAAGGGACACCGTTCCTCCTGTTCAATAAGATATATGTTGATAAAGATTCCGGACCTGCATGTGAATACATAATCCGTCACGAGGCATGCCATTACAAGCACTGTGATCATATATGGGTGCTGGTCAGATATCTTGTTCTGTTCCTTAACTGGTATAACCCTGTAATGTGGATTGCATTTATCCTTTCTGGACGCGACTGTGAACTGGCCTGTGACGAAGAAGTACTGAGGATTTGCGGTACAGATTCTTCAGCGGGATATGTAGAGACTTTGCTCGATTTGCTAAAACAGCATTCAAGAAAAGCATTTAGTCTATCTGTTTCCACGGGTATGAGAGGAGGATATAAAATGATGAAGAAAAGAATACTAAGCATTAAGAAACCTGCAAATAACAGCCGAAAGGCACTGGCATTAAGTTTAGCAGCAATACTGCTGTTTACAAGCTGCTCGTTTGTTAATACTTCTAATGACAAAAGGATTACTGCAAATACACCTTGGTACAATGTGGAGATCTTGGATTTCAAGCCGGAAACAGATAAAAACAAAACCGTTGATGATCTGTGGCAGTGTTTAGCCGGCTCAGATGATAAATACATTGTCGTGTATTCGCAGGGTGGATATAAAATTCCTGATCCAAGCGGTGCTTATGATGCTATACGATTAGTTACATTAATAGACAGACCTACAAAGCAAACCGTCAAGACTATTGATCTGTTTGATGTTGTTGGTAAACATGATTATCCTATGAATGCATCTTACTATAATGGAGAGCTAATCGTTCAAGCAAGAGCGTGGGATCCTGAGACAGATATATATTCAAATGTTGAATATGTAATAGATGCAGATACCGAAAAGATCATAAACACATACAACTATGGTGAAGGTGATTACGGGTTTCAAGCTCCGGAGCAGTATTATATCGGCAATTACAGAATAGAGGTCGGCCTTCCGGATATGCATGAACACACCTCGTATTATGCTCTGAGGATTTTCTCATCCGACGGTAATATGAAACAAGTAGATGTTAAGGACCCTGTAGATGGTGTATATGATGTTCCCGTTGTTTTTGCTTTGGATGAAACTACGGTTCTTGTACCGGCAGCAGTAAGCAGAGGTTATAAATACTTTAAAGTTAATCTGAATACATGCGAAATGACTGAAGTTAATGCAGAAGATTATTCCTGGATAGATCCGGATCATATCAGTTCAGTTTTTAACGGCTCTGATGGAAATGTGTATTTTACAACTACTCAAGGGATATCCAAGATTGATCTGAATAACAAATCTACCGAAGAATATATGAATTACAGCAGTAGCAGTATCAATATGAACTATACTTCCAGACTTCAGATTGCAGATTTCTCTGAAGATAAGATCCTTCTGGGAGGACGTTATTGGTCTTCAAACATGTTTGAATCACAGTATGTAAGCAGTTTTGTGATTGTTGAACTGACGAAAGCTGCCAAGAATCCGCATGCTGGCAAAACGATAATGGAACTGTATATTCCCGCTGGTGAAATGAACGGGATAATATCCGATGCCATAATCAGGTTTAATGAAACAAATAAGAAATACTATATTCAGGTTACTGACAGATATAACACGGATAATTACATTCGTTCATATGGGCAATTTAAAAGCAACGATGACCGGGACAATGCGTATATGAATGCGGATGCTCAAATGAGTTATGAACTTGCCATGGATATCATGAACGGAGAAGGTCCGGATATTCTCATGAACACGAGTGGACTGGGGCAGCTGAATAATGATAACTATCTTGTTGACCTTTCTCCGTATTTATCGGATCTTGATGCCAATAAGTACTTTACCAATATAATCGAAAAAGCAGAGACAAACGGAAAACTATATCAACTCCCGATAACTTTCACTATTGAAGGAATTCAGACGGATCCTCAGTATGCAGGCGAATCCGGTATTGGTTTTACACCGGAAGAATATAAAAATCTGATATATGGTCCTATGAATGGTAAAGATCTCATAGAATCTGGTCAGGCAATGTACTTTGCCATACTCTTTAACGGCATGAGCGATGTCTTTATCAAAGACGGTAAAGTTGATCTCTCCGGACCTGAATTTGAAGTGCTTGCTGAATATGTTAAGGATAATGTTCCTGAGAACAGTAAGAAATGGGGATATGACAGTGATGAGGAAAGACCCAGATCTGAGGATGAGGATCCTGCACCGGGAAGAAATAGAACCGCATATTATTGTAACTGTCCGGGAATAAGTGGATATCTTGTTAAGAGGGCGCGCATAAATGAAGGAACAGCGATACTCGGTATTCCTTCATCAGACGGGCGCGGTCCTATGTTCGGACCGGATATCTCGGTTGCTGTTTCAACACATGCTGCAAATAAAGAGGTATGCATAGAATTTGTTAAGATCCTACTTTCTGATGAAGTACAGGGTGAACTGGCTTTGAGTGACAGGTTCGTATTGAACCGCAATGAATTCAGAAAGGTTTGTGAACAGGCAATTGATTATTACAACATTCCGGAGGTTCAAAGGACTGCATTTGATTATTCAATCGGTACTGATGTAAGGATAAATATTGAGTTTACAACCGATGATATCGATAATCTTGAGAAGATAATTCTGAGCTGCTCGAAAATGAATTCCCCTGATTCTGCAATAAATCTCATTTTGGCAGAAGAGATGCCTGCATACTTCCTGGGTCAGAAGGATCTTGATGCAGTAATTAAGATAGCTCAGGATAGGGTACAAAAAGTTCTTGATGAACGAGGGTAATTATGAATCATAAGTTGTATAGTACGGATGTCAAAATCCGGCTAGAAATGGACTGAATAAGTCCATTTAACATAAGAACGCAAGGTCCCAACGGAGGAGTGTCCCCACACTTCGGGACCTTGTTTCATTTTTTCCGATCCAAATCCTGATATTCTTCCGATCTATTATTTCTCTTATCGGTTACTAGCGAAATAGAGATTAACAAATAGCAGCCTCTATTTTGCCTTTTTAATATCCTCTATTTTACCTTGCGAAATTCCTCTATTTTGCTAAAATGCAGTTATGCCAAGTATCTTACTTAATGTGGAGGTCCATATGAAAAAGGGCGGATTACAGCCAGAAGGATATATTCCCCGTCTTATAGATAGTGAATTATCACGAAGATTAGATAACATCGGAGCGGTTGAAGTAGCCGGAACAATGTGGTGCGGCAAAACTTGGACTTCGCTTGCATATGGAGAGAGTATAACCAGGATTGGTAATCAAAGCACCAGAATAGCAGCTGAGGCTGATCCCGGAATAGCATTACTTGGTGACAAACCGCATGTCATTGATGAGTGGCAGGATGTTCCTGCTATCTGGGATGAAGTTCGTGCTTCAGTCGATCAAAATGCGGGACAAGCCGGTCAGTATATATTAACAGGATCTACGCAGCCTCATAAGGATGAAGTCCACCATAGTGGCGCAGGCCGTATTTCTACTCTCAGGATGAGAACTATGTCGCTTCAGGAGACAGGGGATTCTAAAGCATGCATTTCTCTTGCTGGCCTGTTCCGTGGAGAATTTTCTCCTCAGCCAATAAATCAGAGTCTTTCTCCTATTGTCGAATACATATATCGTGGTGGATGGCCTGCTTTGAATAATAAGACACAAAAGGATTCATCGTTATTCCTTGATAGCTACTTTGATGCTGTGTTTGAAGTTAATATACCAAGATTTGGACTAAATGGTTCCGATGCACGAAAAGTAGCACGGTCTTTGGCCCGTAATCTTGGCAGCGCACCGAAGCTCTCGACTATTTCTCAAGATGCTGGTTTTGATATTTCGAATCCTAAAGCATCGAATGAGAAAGCTTCCGCATATATTCGGGCTTTTGAACAGTTATACATGATCGAAGGAATAACCGGATGGGATGCGCCTATCCGCTCTAAGACAAGATTGAGATTAAAACCAAAGTATTATTTCTCTGACCCGTCTCTTGCGGCAAATCTTCTTAGCGTTACACAGGACCGTATTCTTGAAGAAGGCCAGTTGTTTGGTGTTCTTTTTGAATCTTTGTGTATGCATGACCTGGCCGTATATTCTTCTGTTCTTCCCGGGGCGGGTTTGGAACCGTTGCACTATTACAGAGATTCCGACGGACTTGAGGTTGATGCCATCATTGAATTAAAAGACGGAAGATGGGGTGCTTTTGAAATAAAGCTTGGAGAGAACAAATTTGAAGATGCTGCCAAATCACTATTACGTTTAAGATCAAAAGTGCTTTCTAACCCATTGTCTAATAATCAGGAGCCGGCATTTTTGGCAGTGCTGGTTGGTGCCGGAGAGTTTGCAAGACAGGATAAGGAGACAGGAATATATATCATTCCTATAACGGCTCTGGGTGCATGAATGATTGTAAAAAATTCAGCAGATATGTGAAAGGAGAAACTATGAAAAGAATAACATTAGGAATAGTAGTTCTTTCTCTTTTACTATCAACTATGGCATGTAAACAGTAGAACGTTTGGTTAACGCTATTTGATTTGAATATGCCTTTGTGTTTTCTTGACAGTGCTGGTTTATCGTGATAAACTAACCGCAGGTTTAATGCAATAAACCTAATTTGTTCGAGGTAAGTTACATGGAAGAACTGATATTGTTTGAAGCTGAAAAAAGACTGATGGAGATTATCTGGCAGGAAGCACCTGTTGAGTCAGGCAGATTGGTGAAGCTTGCGGGCGATAAGATCAATTGGAATAAATCAACTACATATACTGTTCTTCGTAAGCTTATCGCAAAAGGTTTCGTCAAGAATGAAGATTCTGTCGTCAGTGTGCTTATTCCCAAGGAAAAAGTATTGATATCGGAGAGCAATCAGATCGTTAATGAGAGTTTTTCCGGATCATTGCCGAAGTTTGTGGCTGCTTTCCTGGGCAATAACCGGACATTGAGCGATGAAGATGCGGATGCTCTGATGAAGCTCATCAATGATAATCTTAAGGGAGGACAATGATGGGAGATCTTTTCCAGAAAATAGTTGAGATGTCCCTCATGGGAAGCGTGGTGATCCTCATTACCATTCTTTTCAGATTTCTTCTGCGCAAACGTTCCAAGAGATTCATCATGATCCTTTGGGCTGTGGTGGCGATACGGTTATTGCTTCCGATAAACATCGAATCAGGTATAAGCATTTTCAATTATCTTCCGGAAATGACTCAAACCGATACTGCAACTGCAGAGGTTTCTGAAGCAGCGCTGCCTGACAACGTTGATGCCGGGAAGGCAACAACGGACGCTGTTTCACAAGACGGTATCAAGATCGTCGAACCTGTTAAAAATACCGGAACGGAGATACCGGCCGTAGCTTATGCAAATGCAGGAAAACTACCGGATATAGGGACGGTGCTTGCAATCGTCTGGCTGACCGGAACCGCAGTAATAACAGGTTACTGTTCGGTTCGTTATATCGATCTTAAGAGAAGACTTAAGGATGCCAAAAAGATCGGAAAGAACATATATGAATCTGATAAGGTTACGGCGCCTTTTGTGTTTGGCTTGTTTGTGCCCGGGATATATTTGCCTGACGTTCTCAATAACAATGAGAGAGAATATATCCTTAAGCATGAGAGAACACATATAAAACATGGCGACTGGATCAGTAAGATCATAGGTATGGCTGTGGTTGCAGTTCATTGGTTCAATCCTCTTGTGTGGCTGGCGTATGTTCTTTTCGAGCAGGATATAGAGATGAGCTGCGATGAAAGCGTTGTTGCAAATATGGATGCTGATGTTAAGCAGGCATACACAATGTCGATCGTAGCATATGCCAGGAAGAGCAACACCAAAAGATATCTGGTAACACCATTGGGATTCAGTAGGAATTCCTTCAGCAAAGTGGAGGTTACAAAGAGAGTGAAAAACATTATTCATTATAAAGAAGGGCATAAGATCACGGCGGTAATGATAACAACTGCAATGTTATTTGTCGGAGCCGCATGCAGTCTGAATTCAAAAGATAAAGACGGAGATGCAACAGACGCCACAGAACAAGGATCGATCAAAAGTGTGACTGAGAATGAATACGCAGCGATCAAAACTGTGACTGAAATGGAATATGCTGAGAAGTATATGCTGAAATCTTTAAACGGTCTCCAATCAGTGACTGTATATGCAAATGCGGATTGGATTAGTGCAAGAACGGGTCCCGGCGATGATTATCCTTCTGCAGATTCTTATCCGGGCGGTACTCCGATCGTAGTTGTTGACGTAACTGATAACGGTTGGTATAAGACAGATTCTGGCAATTACGTTAATGGAAGATTGTGCAGCGATGTAAACCTTTACACGGTTGATTCTTCTATCCTCATTTCCTGGTTTGCTAAAAATCTTGTCGGCTGTCCGTATGAAGCCGGCGGTGAATTTGAAACTGGTTTTGATGATGCCGGACTCATCGTGTACATCTATAAGGAGGATTGTTCTTTAGGTCTTCCTCACGATATCTCGGAACTGGCTCAATGCGGTATGGAGATCGACCCTGATGATGTCTTTGACGGCGATATTATCTGTTTCGATAAGGATCATGACGGCGTGATGGAGCATTGCGGTATCTATGTCGGCAACAACACTTATGTACATGTTCTTCCTGACAAAGGTGTAGTGGCATCCTGTTATTCAGATGTAAAGTCTGAGATAGGCACAGTCCAAAGAGTGATCGAGTACCCTGAAGTGATGTGGTAGTTTAATCATCAAGTTATATGAAATGATCCCCCCGGAGTTTCCGCTTCGGGGGTTTGTTTTTGCCGCGCATGGAAAGTGTAAGTTCGAAAAGTATTCACAGGAAATACGCATTTTAAACAAGGACTGATTGTATAATCTAAATATGGAACCTGAACAACCATATAGTGAATGAGGAAGAGAATATGAATGACACAGATAAGAATAACGAACTTGATAATGAACAGCTTGACAACGTAACGGGAGGCTTAAGCCCGAGGCTGCCGACAACTCCGGTGCGCATAAAGGGGTCGAGAACAGGCGCGATGATGAAAGCAGTTATCGATAATATGTCTGAGCAAAAAGAAGTGGCAGAAAAGCCGTTCGATGTGTGTCCGGTATGCCACTCTGAATCAGTCAGTTTTAACAGAGTCGAGAATATATGCATGTGCCAGAACTGCGGATACTGTGAAGACAGAAGCAAGTAAGGCTTAACATTTGGTATGAAAGAAATAAAGGCTGCAGGGCATTTGAAGTCCTTGCAGCCTTTTTGTATGCGGTTAAGAATTTTCGGATCAGATCTTCTTTACGGGAACAAGTTCGATATAACCTCTTTCTCCGACTGGTTCGAGCTGGATCCTGGGATTGCTGTCATCCCATCTGTATCCGATGAAAGCGGGATCATATTTTTTCTCGGCATCCCAGATCTCCGTTATGGCTGATTCATAATCTTCCTCTTTGAATGGCTCTCCTCTGAAGAGAAGATAAGTTGAGGCAGGAAGATCGATGATCTCAAAACCCTCGGGTACTGTACCCGTGTAACCGGTCTCAACCTCAACGCCCTGAACATATTCATTCGTGACGGGTTTTCTGAGATGCTCCGGAAGCCAGAGGCAAACGGGCTCACCGCTTATGGATCTGATGCTGGTCAGAAGTCCCCATACATCACATCCGACTTCCTTGCAGTAGCTCCAGTATTCTGTGGCATTTATGCCTCTTTTGATTATGACCTTTCGTGCGGGCTTTTCGACAACCTGGATAAATACGTTTCTGATATCGCTCATCTTGTTTGTCTTCCTTTCTTTATCGATGATGAAAGAAGGTGTGAAGAGCCAGATTGGGACAGGACTGGTGGAGTACTCCTTCGGATTTACGCCGAATTCACGTCTGAACGCGCGCTGATATCCGTCGACACTTCCGAATCCCATATCCAACGCCAGATCAAGGATCTGACAATCCTCATCCCGCAGTCTCAGAGCTGATTTCGACAGTTTAAGGCGCCTGATGTAAACAGCCGGTGTCATGTTGAGATGCTTGATGAAGAGCTTTCTTGCGTACCATGGAGAAAAAGAAGCCGCCCTTGCAAGATCTGCCATATCAATGTCTTCGGTGATATGCTCATTTATATAATCCTGCATTTTGCGTACTGCTGTTCTTTGTTCATCCATCGGCTCACCTCCTTGTGAGCATATTGTATTCCATCGGTTATTCTGCTTTCCCGACTTTTTTTGCTGTCTGACACCGGACCATGGAATGATTTCCTCATCAGCGTATCATACTTGATTTTATTTGGTACTTTTATATTATTTTCTTTATGAATAAAGGGGCATGGGTGGCCCAAGAGGAGATCATATGAAGGTTGTAAAAGGGATCCTTAAAGTATTGCTTGCAATAGTTCTGGTGATCGTGGTGCTTCTGGCGTTTCTGCTGATCTGGCTTACTGCGGTCGAATACAGACCTGAGGACACAGAGGTTGTTGCAGTTCAGGCTTTAGACGGTGAGGCGAAGCAGCTTGCGGAAGGAGACTCTCTCAAGATCGTATCGTGGAATCTCGGCTTTGGCGCGTTGGGCGATAATGCAGATTTCTTTATGGACGGCGGTAAGATGGTCTATCCTGCGGATGAAGCTAGAGTCAGGGAAAACCTCGATGCTTTTGTCAGGGAAGTTAAGGCAGAAGATCCTGATATCCTTTTGTTCCAGGAGATAGATCTCGACAGTGACAGAAGCTATCACATAGACCAGACAACATACTTTGATCCGTTGGGATATAACAACAGAACTTTTGCATACAATTTCAAGGTTGAGTTCGCACCGTTCCCGATCCCGCCTATGGGAAAGATCGATTCCGGTGTGGCAACCTACAGCAGCTATCCAGTCACGTCGGCGACGAGGATTCAGCTCCCTTGTCCGTTCTCATGGCCTGTCAGGACTTTCAATCTCAAAAGGTGTCTTCTTGTTACGAGGATCCCTGTCGAAGGAGGAAAGGAGATAGTGCTCCTTAATTTCCACCTGGAGGCTTATGACGACGGTGAAGGCAAAGCCGCTCAGGCTCAGATGCTCATGGATATCCTGTATGAAGAGACAGCGAAGGGCAATTATGTGATCGCGGGAGGCGACTTTAACCAGAGCTTTTCAACTGTGAATGTTCCATATAAGGTGTTCCCCGAGCAGTGGCAGCCCGCAGTTATGGAAGTGGGCGAATATACTGATGACTGGCAGTTTATCATGGACCCGACGATACCTTCATGCAGATCGATATATGCGCCGCTTGCCGGAAACGATCCGGATTCTCTTCAGTATTATGTCATCGACGGATTTATACTCTCGCCCAATATCAGGGTGGATTCATATGAGATCAGGGATCTCGGATTTGTAAACAGCGATCACAATCCGCAGGTCCTTAATATCACTTTGGAATAAGAAACGGAAAAAAGTATACCAACAAAAAGCCCCCCTGAAGATCAGGGAGGCTTTTTGCGTGCTTCACTTTATGGATAAGAGGTTTTGATGTCTGATCACCCTTAAGACAGGCATGCAATTCTCTACATCAACTTATATGATTCAGCCACCGTTTGCGTTTGCGTTCGCACCGAGCTGTCTGTCAACTTCAGCATTGACAAATTCAACGGAACTGTTATGGGCTGAAATGGATGAAGAGGCCATCTTAGCCTTATTAAGGTAAGAACCAATGCCAACAACCATTACACCTGCAAGAATAACGATGATCGCAATAACCAGAACCATCTCAACGAGAGTAAAACCCTTACGTGTTTTTCCTATCCTTCTCATAAGCCGCCTCCCCAATTTGTTTTATCATCTTATGAAACAAATATATCACAGTTCGTTCATAATGTGTTCATATTTTCCACATTTCCTTCCGATTTGTGCGAATAGCCAAGAGCGGTATCGAGTTTTTGTGCATGTTGTGGCCAAAACGGGCGAAAACGGCACGGTTATCGGCTTTTCAGGCCTTTGATAATGTAAAAAGGTTCGTGTATTTGATAAAAAGACCTGTTATGTAACAAATGGTTTTTGAAATATGAACACGGAAACCGTTTACATTTTGTTAATAAACGTTTCGAAATATGACCGTAAGAACTGATTGTCAAAAAGAATAAAACAAGGTATACTTTCAAAGTTCGATACGGATGCTTAGCTCAGCTGGCTAGAGTACCTGCTTGACGTGCAGGGGGTCACAGGTTCGAGTCCTGTAGCATCCACCATACCAAAGGCTGTCTCCGGATATGTGAGGCAGCCTTTTTCGTTGTATCATGAAAAGGAACACAAAATAACCTTCACAGATAACATCTATGGCTATTTTCAATTTCGCAGTTGACAAACATTCGTTCTGGTTCTATTATATGCATAGAACGTTTGTTTGTTTTTGAAGGGAGCCCGTACGATGTCAGAGTTGAAGGAAGTCTTTGCTGCATATAAGAAATTATCCTTCACTGACCGTATCGTGTTCTATACGACTCTTTCCAATACCGTAAATGTACACGAGGATAACATTCAGGACTTCCTTATCGAAACACGTATTGCCGATGGTAATACATGTATTTATTGTGAAGGTTCTCATGTTGTTAAAAACGGTAAGCGTAAAGACGGTATTCAGCGTTTCCTCTGCCGTGATTGCAAGAAGTCATTTATACCGAGTGCCTGTTCCGTTACTTCTGGTACTAGAAAGAACTTGAGTGTTTGGGCTCAGTATCTGAAATGCATGTCGGATAAAAAGACGCTTAAGGAAACTGCTGAAGAGTGTTCCATATCGGTAACAACAGCCTTTTACT
>Ga0247611_10002505_pt1 | contig 29454 bp, 19 predicted proteins | sample 177DNAGHGhighgp2_FD_192422 | JGI IMG/M metagenome (GOLD analysis project Ga0247611, IMG submission 192422) | Sheep rumen microbial communities from Palmerston North, Manawatu-Wanganui, New Zealand - 1770 DNA GHGhigh gp2 | ecosystem: Host-associated > Mammals > Digestive system > Stomach > Rumen... | reverse complement strand
TCTGGGTTCGGAGTTTCAGAAGTTTGGATGTAAAGTCACCGTAGAATTATTCAGAAGATGGTAAAACAATTAATCGTATATAAAGCGAGTGCGGGTTCGGGAAAGACCTTCACGCTGGCAGTAGAGTACATCAAGTTACTGGTGAAGAATCCCCAGAACTATAGTCATATTCTCGCCGTCACCTTCACCAACAAAGCCACCGAGGAAATGAAGATGCGCATTCTGAGCCAGCTTTACGGCATCTCCAAGCAGTTGCCCGACTCCAACAACTACATGGAGCGCATTCAGGAGAGCACCGGTCTCTCAGTTCAACAGGTCAGCGAGCGTGCCGGCATTGCCCTGCACCTGCTACTGCACAACTACAACTACTTCCGCGTAGAGACCATCGACACCTTCTTCCAGAGTGTGCTGCGCAACCTGGCCCGCGAACTGGACCTGACGGCCAACTTGCGCGTCGGTCTCAACGACACACAGGTCGAGGAGCAAGCCGTCGACCGACTCATTGACCGGCTCACCCACAGCGATGTCATGCTGCAGTGGATTCTGAAATATATCATGGAAACCATCAGCGAAGACCGCTCGTGGAACATCATCGGACAGGTGAAGCAGTTTGGTCGCACCATCTTCCGCGACTACTACAAGGAGCACAGCCAAACCTTGAACCAGAAACTCGACGAAAAGGGGTTCCTGGATGCCTATATGAGCCAGATGCGGCAGATCAAGAAGTCGGCAGTAGAGCAAATGCAGCAGTATGCCGACACCTTCTTCGACACGTTGCAGTCAGAAGGTCTAAGCGACAGCGACCTGCCGTATGGCAAGTCGGGTGTGGCAGGTTTCTTTTACAAACTGCGCAACGGTCAGTTGGACGAAGGCATCGTGGGTTCACGTGTCTCCGACTGTATGGGCGACCCTACCAAATGGTACAAGAAGAGTGCCGTCAACCGCGAACACATCCATACCCTGGCGGACTCGACGCTCATCCCCCTGCTCGGTCGTGCCGTAACAGACCGTTACCAGCAGTACCGGCTGTTCAAGTCGGCCGAACTCATCCTTCGCCACCTCAACCAACTGCGGCTGTTGGGAAGCATCGAGCGGCAGGTGCGGCTGATGAACGAAGAGGCTAACCGCTTCCTGCTCAGCGACACGCAGCAGTTGCTGCATTCGCTCATCAAAGACAGCGACTCGCCGTTCATCTTCGAGAAGATAGGCACCCAACTGGAGCATGTCATGATTGACGAGTTCCAGGATACCTCCACCGTACAGTGGAAGAACTTCAAGGTGCTGCTCGAGGAGTGCATGAGCCATGTGGATACCGAGAACCTCATCGTCGGCGACGTCAAGCAGAGCATCTACCGCTGGCGCTCTGGTGACTGGCGGCTGCTGAATGCCATCGACCGCGAATTCCCTCATGCCGACACGGTCATGGACATCCTGCCGCTGAAGACCAACTACCGTTCCGAGCGCAACATCATCGACTTCAACAACGCCTTCTTCACAGAAGCCGCCCTTCAGGAGTACGAACAGCAACGCGAGCTCTATCCCTCAGGTGCCGAACAGCTGAAACATGCCTATGCCGACGTGGCGCAGGAGATTCCCCCAAAACAGGAGTCCAACGGATATGTCAACATTCAACTGCTGCCGTCGAAGGACTATAACGTACAAATGCTCACATCATTGGGCGAGGCCATTGGTGAATTACTGGAGAATGGCGTGTTGCCGCAACAAATGGCCATCTTGGTACGTACCAATAGATATATACCCCTCATTGCTGATTACATGGCTGAACAGATGCCACAAATACCCATTGTCAGCGACGAGGCCTTCCGGCTCGACGCCTCGACGTCGGTATGCCTTCTCATTCAGGCCATGCAGCTGCTTACCCATCCCGACGACAACCTCGCCAAAGCTACTGTGGCCAAGATTTATCAGCGGTCGGTGCTTGGCAACAACGCTGCTGACAACGAATTGTTCATAGCCGGTCGCCAGCTCGACGACCTGCTGCCCGAGGTTTTTACCCAGCAAGCCGCTGAACTGCAACAGTTGCCGCTATACGAACTGACCGAGCGGCTCTACAACATTTTCCAACTCGACAGGCTCAACGAGCAGAGCGCCTATATCTGTGCCTTCTACGACCAGCTGAACAAATTCACGCTGGACGAATCGACCGACATCACCGCCTTCATCCGCGAATGGGAGGAGACCATCTGCGCCAAAACCATCCATAGCACCGAGACCGACGGCATCCGCATCCTCTCCATCCATAAGAGCAAGGGACTGGAGTTCGAGCATGTTATCATCCCCTATTGCGACTGGAAGCTGGAACATGCCGACATCCTCTGGTGCAAACCTCAAGAGGCGCCCTTCGATGCACTACCCATCGTGCCGGTAGATTACAGCGGTAAACAGATGATGGGTACCATCTTCGAACACGACTATCTGGACGAGCGGCTACAGAACACCGTCGACAACCTCAACCTGCTGTACGTAGCCTTCACGCGCGCTGAAAAGAGCCTCTTCGTCATCGGTCGTCGCGACGACAAGTCTTCTCGTTCCGTGCTCATTCAGAACGTCCTGTCCCAACTGCATCTCCCCAACGCCACACTCGACGGCGAGGAAGATGCCGAGGCTCCCCTCACCTTCACGTTCGGCACCTTCCCACAACCAGAAAGTGCCAAGCCTGAAACTGAAAGCCCAGCGATCAAGGAGCATGGAAAAAAGAACGAGAACGTTTTTCTGGCTCCAGTCACGCCCGTACACATCACGCTCGAGACTTTCGAACCCCAGACGGAGTTCCGGCAGAGCAACCAGAGCCGCGACTTCATCGAGGGCGATGATCAAGAGCCGACGCTCAGCTACATCAAGATCGGCAGCGTGCTGCATGAGGTATTTTCCACCATCCGCACGACGGACGACATCAACCGCGCCTTACTGCGGTTGCAGCACGACGGCGTGCTCTATGACGACGAGGTAACCCGCGAAAAAGTGGCCGATATGCTACGCAAACGACTGGATAGCAGTCGGGTAAGAGACTGGTTCTCTGACCGCTGGCAGCTGTTCAACGAGTGCAGGATACTCTATTTCGAGGACGGCATCATGAAGGAGCGTCGCCCCGACCGCGTGATGACGGACGGACAGGAGACTCACGTCGTCGACTTCAAGTTCGGCAATCCCCGCGAAGAGCATCTTGAACAGGTCCGCGAGTATATGTCGCTGCTCCGTTCCATGCAGATGCCACATGTCAGAGGGTGGCTGTGGTACGTATATAAAAATAAGGTGGTAGAGGTTTAGAGTTTAGGGGTTAGAGTTTAGAGTTCAGAGTTTAGAGTTCAGAGTTTAAAGATGAAAGACTTTTTAGCATACGTCGCTGAGGACATCATCAGCAAGTACGGCACCGACCTGTCGCACATCACCGTTGTCTTCCCCAACAAGCGTGCATCGCTGTTTCTCAACGAGCACCTTGCACGGCTGGCCGAGAAACCCATCTGGAGTCCGTCGTACATCACCATCAGCGACCTCTTCCGCCAGCAGTCTGACCTGATGGTTGCCGACCCCATCAAGCTGGTGTGCGACCTCCACAAATCTTTCTGCCTGTGTACCGGCATCGACGAGTCATTAGATAAGTTCTACGGCTGGGGACAGCTGCTGTTGACCGACTTTGATGACATCGACAAGAACATGGCCGATGCCGACCGTGTCTTCGCCAACCTGCGCGACATCCACGAACTGGACGACGTTTCCTACCTCACCGACGAGCAGCGCGAGATGATACGCCGTTTCTTCAGCAACTTCTCGGAAGAGCACAACAGCGAACTGAAGGAGCGCTTCCTACGGCTGTGGAGCCATTTTGCCGACATCTATCACAACTTCAACCGCCGCCTGGCCGCCCAAGGACTGGCCTACGAGGGTGCCCTCTACCGGCAGGTCGTCCATTCAGCATGTTGCTGTGCCACGGCAACAAACACGACAGATGCGACAAACGCCACAAGCACACCCTCCTTCCCTGCCGCCCACTACCTCTTCGTCGGCTTCAATCTGCTGCAGAAGGTGGAGCAAAAGCTCTTTACCACCCTGAAGGCCGAGGGCAAGGCCAGCTTCTACTGGGACTTCGACCACTATTACATGCAGGACAACGAGGCTGGCCAGTACATCTGCCAGTATCTGGAGCTGTTTCCCAATGCCCTCGACATACAGGCCGACGACATCTACCGTAACTTTCAACGCCCCAAGCACATCAGCTATATCGCCGCACCCACAGAGAACATCCAGGCCCGCTATGTCAGCACTTGGCTGCGCGAGCAACAGCGTTACGCTGACAGGCGCCGCACGGCTATCGTGCTCTGTAACGAGGCCCTCCTGCCCGTGGTTATCCACTGTCTGCCGCCGGAAGTCGACAAGGTCAACATCACCACTGGCTATCCCCTCTCGCAGACGCCCGTGGCCTCCTTCATCCAGCTCTACTTCAACATGATGAATGGTGGCCGCAGTCCCCGCTTGGTACGCATCTTCCAGCGTCACCCGTATGCCCAATATATAGAGGAAGGTGGTGAGGAAGCCAAGGCGATTAACCTGACTCAACTGCTGACATTCCTGCGCCAGATAGCCCGGAATGCCAACAGCAAAGATCCGCTGTTTCAGGAGTCGGTCTTCCGTGCCTACACGCTCGTCAACCGCATCGGAGACCTTGTGGCCAGCGTCGACCTCTGCGTCGACGACACCACACTGCAACGGCTGGTCAACCAACTCATCCAGCAGACCTCCATCCCCTTCCACGGCGAACCCGCTGAGGGCATTCAGGTGATGGGCGTCCTCGAAACCCGCAACCTCGACTTCGACCACGTGCTGCTGCTCTCCTGCAACGAGGGCAACCTGCCACGAGGAGTCAACGACAGCTCCTTCATCCCACACAGCATCCGCAAGGCCAACGAACTGACCACCGTCGAAAACAAGGTCAGCATCTACGCCTACTACTTCCATCGCCTGCTGCAGCGTGCGAAGGACGTCACCATCCTCTACAACAGCGCGACGGAGGACGGCCAGCGCGGCGAGATGAGCCGCTTCATGCTGCAGATGCTGGTCGAGAGCGGACAGCCCATCACCATGCATACCCTACAGTCGGGACAAACTGCAACACGCTGGCAGCCGCAGCCCATCGCAAAGACCGACAGTGTGATGGCTACTATGCAGACAGTGTTCACCAAGCTCTCCCCGTCGGCCATCAACCGTTACATGCGCTGTCCGCTGCAGTTCTACTACTGCTATGTGGCAGACTTGAAAGAACCCGACCAGGCCGAGGACGAACAGGAACTGGACAACCGCATCTTCGGAAACATCTTCCACGATGCCGCCGAAATCATCTACCGCCAGCTGCCCCGCGACATCACCCGCGACCTGCTGGGACACCTACTGAAAACCAAGGTGGAGATAGAGCGTGCCGTCGACGAGTCTTTCCAGCGCCACATGCCCTTTGCAACAACCAACGGATTGCACCTCATCAACCGCGAGGTCATCATCCACTACCTACGCCAACTGTTGGAGATAGACCAGAAGCTGGCCCCCTTCACCATCCTAGGACTCGAGTGCGACGTCTATAGGCCTTTGGCCAACCATCACGGTGAAGGCTTACCTGTGATTCCCATCGGCGGGCGCATTGACCGGCTGGACATGCTGTCGGACGGCCGCATCCGCGTCGTAGACTACAAGACCGGTAGCCACAACCTCAAGCCCTTGCCTGACGTTAACGCCATCTTCGACCCTGACCGCATCCATGACCACAGTGACTACTACCTGCAGACTTTCGTCTATGCCGACATCGTCCGCCGCCAACTGTCCGAACCCACTCCTTCGTGCGAAGACATTCGTCGCTCAACGTCCAACGTTCAACGTTCAACGTCCTCAGTGTCTCCTGCCCTGCTGTTCATACAGCATGCTGCCGCAGAGGACTACGACCCGACGCTCTGTTTCGGAAAGGAAAGAATTGTGGATATTGCCGTCTATGCCAACCGCTTCAACGAACTGCTTGAAGCGAAGATCAGCGAGATATTCTCGCCCGACACCCTCTTTATGCCCACAGCCGACCTCAGAACCTGCCAGTCCTGTCCCTACGCCCAGATGTGCCGCCGATAACTGACGATAAAAATCAAATAGTCAACGATGAAACAAAGAACAGCATTCAATAACAACGTAACAATTATTCACATGAAGGAAACAATCACCACCTTACTGGTTGCCCTCATCACCGTGATGAGCCAGGCACAGACCAAAGTCAACATTCATGGCGTAGCAGCCGCTAACGCTGAAACCATCTATTTTTGCAACGAGATAGGCTTTGGTAAGCCTATAGACAGCACGACGGTCAATAACGGAAAGTGGAGCTATGAAGCCGAGCAGCCTCTCGGACGCACCTTGCTAAGCATCGTAGCCGACCTCAAACACATACAGTCACCTCAGGATTTATGGAAGAACATGGCTGTCGTGATGGTTGACGAGATGCCGACAGAGGTGGATTTGACTGTGGGCAGCGTCAAGGGTTCAAAGGCATCAATGGCGATGAACGAGGCTGTCAGAGGATTATATGCCTGTATGAAGAATAACTCCAAAGAGGAGGCGTACAAGGTGATGCACAAGGCAGTGATGGAGAATCTGGAGTCAGAGATCCCCGTGCATTTCGTACCCATAATCGCCGAGGGGCTCTCGGCTGGCGACTTGCAGAAGATTTTCGATGCTCACCCCAATTACGCTTTATATCCATCGATGAGGGAGGCCAAACAACGTCTGGACATGCTCTCCGGTAATTCGCCGCGCTCCGTTGGAAAACCGTTTATCGACCTGACGATGAACGACACCGAGGGCAAGGAGCATAAGCTGAGCGAGTGGTGTGGCAAGGGCCGCTATGTGCTGGTTGACTTCTGGGCTTCGTGGTGCGGTCCCTGTCGTGCCGAGATGCCCAACGTGACGGCATGTTACGAGAAGTATCACGACAAGGGACTCGACATCGTAGCCATCTCCTTTGACAACAGGAAGGAAGCCTGGCTACAGGCCATCAAGAACATGAAAATGCCTTGGGTACACCTTAGCGACCTTGCCGGGTGGAAGAGCATTGCCGCCTCAACTTACGGAATCAATGCCATACCCGCCAATATTCTCTTCGATGGTGAGGGCAAAGTGGTGGACACCGACCTGCGAGGTGAACAGCTTGAAGCCAAGCTCGCTCAAATCTTCAAGTAAAGGACGAGAGTAACCATTCTGCTGAAAATTACAGTTCATCACACTCTTTGAGCCAGAGGGCACTGCTGGCATCGCTGGGCATACGCCAGTCACCGCGGGGCGATAGGCTGATGCTGCCGACCTTGGGTCCATCGGGCAGACAGCTGCGCTTGAACTGCTGTGAGAAGAAGCGGCGGCAGAAAGTTTGTAGCCACTTGCGGATGGTGGCACGGTCGTAGTTCTTTCCAAAGGCCTGCTGAGCCAGCAGCATGATCTTGGCAGGACTAAAGCCAAAGCGCATAAAGTAATAAAGGAAGAAGTCGTGCAACTCATACGGGCCGACAAGGTCTTCGGTCTTCTGCTGGATGTTTCCTTGGGCATCCGCCGGAGTCAACTCGGGCGAGATGGGGGTAGCGATGATGTCGAGCAGAGTCTCTCGCTGGGCGGTAAAGCGGTCGAGGCTGGAGATATAACGAATGAGATACTGGATAAGCGTCTTGGGGATGCCTGCATTGACGCCGTACATCGACATGTGGTCGCCATTATAGGTGGCCCAGCCGAGTGCCAGCTCTGAAAGGTCTCCAGTGCCCACGACGAGGGCATTGTACTTGTTGGCGAGGTCCATGAGTATCTGGGTACGCTCACGAGCCTGCGAGTTCTCGTAGGTGGCATCGTGTCGATGCGCATCGTGTTGGATGTCGTGGAAATGCTGTGTAACAGCCTTGGCAATGGAAATCTCCATCTGGGTGATGCCCAGCGTCTGCATCAGCGAGGTGGCATTGTCGTGGGTACGGTCGGTGGTGCCGAAGCCCGGCATGGTGACGCCGATAATGCCATGACGATCGAAGCCTAACTTGTCGAAGGTGCGCACGCAGACAAGGAGTGCCAACGTGGAGTCAAGTCCGCCGCTGATGCCGACAACCAGGTGCTGGCATTGGGTGTGGACGAGTCGTTTGGCCAGACCAGCCGTCTGGATGTTGAGTATCTCTTCGCAGGTGTCCGCCATCTCGGCATCGGAGGGGATGAAGGGATGAGGATTGACATTGCGCGTCAACTGGAACGGGTGTTCAGCAATGGCTGGTTTACATTCAATGATGCGGGCATGAGCATTGCGCTGGGCGTTGATGAATGTGGAATTGGTATGACGCTCGGTGCGCAGTCGCTCGTAGTCAATCTGAGCTACTTGAAGCTGGGGTTGGAACGAGTAACGGTCGCCTTCAACAAGCAGTCGTCCGTTCTCAAAAATCATCGCGTTGCCACCATAGACGACATCCTGCGTAGACTCTCCGAAGCCACACGAGGCATAGACATAGCCGCACATGGTGCGAGCACTCTGCTGGGCCACCAGCGAGCGCAGGTAGCGGTGCTTGCCAATGAGTTCGTCGCTGGCCGAACAGTTGAGGATGATATCAGCACCAGCCATGGTGAGGTTGTTGCTGGGTGGCAGAGGAGCCCATACGTCCTCACAAATTTCCACACCAAAGCGCACGCCACTGGCCGTCTGGAACACCAAGGGCTCTGCCGACAAGCTGACGGGCGAGCCAGCGAGATAAATCTCTGTGGGGTTGAGATCCTGTGAAGAGGCAAACCAACGCTTCTCGTAGAACTCGTTATAGTTGGGCAGGTAAGTCTTGGTAACGAGGCCTAGGACGGTTCCGTGCTGGATGACAGCAGCACAGTTGAGCAGCAGTCCTCCGGCCATGACGGGCAGACCGACAACGCAGATGATGTCGAGCTTGCGGGTGAAGTCGAGCAGCATGAGCAGCCCCTCTTCGGCTTTGTTCAGCAACAGCTGTTCCTTAAACAGGTCCTGACAGGTATAGCCCGTCAGACACAGTTCTGGCAGACACAGGATTTCCACATGCTGGCCGTCGGCCATGGAAATGATTTTCTCAATCTCCTGTACGTTGTACTCTACGTCAGCCACTCGTACTGCTGGCACGGCAGCTGCTACATTGATAAAACCGTAATTCATATTGAGTTTATAAGTCTTTGAGTTTATGAGTTTACATTTAACTTTTCACATCTCGCATCTATTGTCTATGGGATGAGGAGTGAGGAGTCGCCGTAGCTCAGAAAACGGAAGTCGTGAGCCAGGGCGTAGTCGTATATCTTACGCCAGTCACCATGCACGAAAGCACTGACCAATAGCAGCAGCGTAGACTGGGGCTGATGGAAATTGGTGATGAGCATCTTGACAATCTTATAGTCATAGCCAGGGGCAATGATGATCTGCGTCGAGGAGTGGAGAACGGTCTCACCATTACGGTCGTACCACTCCAGCATGTTCTGCAACGCCTTCCGGGGCGTGATGGTAGCCGTGCGCTCGTAGGGTTCCCATTGACAGACATGCAGGTCGTCAGCAGACAGCGTGAGATTGTCTTCCAACTTCAGTCCCATGTAGTAGAGGCTCTCGAGGGTTCTGACGCTGGTGGTACCAACGGCTATGGCCTGGCAGTTGTGGGCCAACAGACGCTCGATGGTCTCTCGGCGCACAGCGATATATTCCGTATGCATGGGGTGTTCACCGATGGTCTCGCTCTTGACGGGACGGAAAGTGCCTGCTCCGACATGCAGCGTAACCTCCTGACGCTCGATACCCCGAGCATCGACGGCATCCAGCACTCTCGGGGTGAAATGCAGACCGGCAGTAGGAGCTGCCACACTACCCTTGATCTTTGAGTAGACAGTCTGATAGGTCGTCTTGTCACTCTCCTGGGTCTCGCGGTTCAGGTACGGAGGAATGGGCAGTTCGCCTACGGCATCAAGGATTTCAGCGAAAGAGACATTGGACGACGAATGTGAGGAGGTGGACCAAGTGAATTCTACCAATTGACTGGTGCCTACCTCACCCTTGCGCACAGCCGTCAAATTGTATGTTTCATCATTCACCGTTAACACTCTCGTCAACGCGCCCTCTTTCCACTTCTTCTGATTGCCGATGAGACATAGCCACTGGCAACACTCCCGCTGCTGGAACATCTGTTCGTAGTCGCGTGGCTTAGCGGGTTCCAGCAGGAATATCTCGATAAGGGCACCTGTGGGCTGTCCCTGGGCATCGTTCTTACGGAAGTGAAGCCGCGCCTGGATAACCTTCGTATTGTTCATCACCATCAGAGCACCCTCAGGCAGATGGCTGGGCAGGTTATAGAAGACGTCCTCCCCTACCTCACCGTGCTCATAGAGGAGCAGTTTCGACGTATCGCGCTCCGTCTTGGGAAACTTGGCGATGCGTTCGTCGGGCAACGGGTAATTATAGTCGCTAATATGTATGTCCTTTGTATACATGAAACGGGAACATTAAATGTCAGTAAAGGCGGCTTTGATGAGGGCGAAGATAACTGTCAGTATCAAGATGGCCATAGGTATGTAACAGTGGCGCAACGGATACTTTACCGGAATGGTGATACGACAGTACACCTGATAGACCAGCCATCCCACGAAACCGCCCCAGCAGAGACCTACCAGGATGTCGCCAGGATAGTGGACGCCCAAATAAAGGCGTGTATAGCAGTTGATGAGCGACCAGCATACCAGGAAGATGGTGAGCAGTCGTTGCCTAACAAGTAGCGAGAAGAAGACGGCGATGGAGAAGGTGTTTGCGGCATGAGCCGAGAAGAAACCATAATTGCCGCCTCGGTAGTTGTTGACGACATCGACCAGCGAGCCTATCTCCGGGTCGTGGGTAGGACGCCAGCGCGCCACGGTCGGTTTCACAAGCCCGTCGTCGACAGCCCCGGCCAGCAGTACACAACAGCCTGCTGCCGCCAGGATAAGCACTACGTCACGAACGGTGGGATTGCTGCGGATGACCATATAGAGCAGTCCGACATAGAGCGGTATCCACGTCAGGGCATTGGTCAGCGTCAGTATCAGGCTGTCCAGAAACAGCGAGTCGCTGCCATTCACCATCAGCAGCAAGTGCTTGTCAAACTGTATAATCTCTTCCATCTACTATGAACTGTGAACTGTGAACTATGAACTATCATATCATTTCTATTTCCTTGGTTTCCACCCAACCTTGTTTGCCGTCGGCCACGCGCACCTCGCGCCAGTCTTTCATGCTGTCGTCGGTGACCGTCACCTTCGTACCCTCGTGAAGGATATACAGTTCGGTACCCGTTTTGGCAGGTGTGCTGCGAATGGTGACAGCAGACTGGATGATGATAGCCCCGCTACGATGCGTCAGCTCACGCTTCTGCTGCCAGGCAAAGAGATTGCTGACGAGGAAGACGGCCAGCAAAAGGATGCCACCGAAGAAGCCTACCTTGCGCAGCCAGATGGGCGACGAGAACAGGTAGAGTAGCGCCAGTACGATGGCGATGACGAGGGCCACCAAGGCGGTACGTGCCCAGCCGTCGACACTCATGATGTTGACCACCGAACGATACCATGTGACGAAAAACATCTCCGACTCGGGCGTAATCTTGTCAATGGTCTTCGAGCGGGCCATCTGCAGGTTGAAGCGGATGTCCTTGTCGCCAGGCGACAGCAGGAGAGCACGTTCGTAGTTGAGTACGGCCAGCGTGATGTTGTCCATACGGTAGTAGGCATTGCCGAGATTAAAATATAGCTCGGCGGAAACGCCCTGTTTCAGTAAGGCTTCATAAGTCTTTGCTGCCTGTTGGTAGTGCTCCTGCACATAGGCGCTGTCGGCCTCAGCCTTGGTCACAGCAGCCGATGCAGCCACCGGCAGCAACAGCATCAGCAGTAATACTGTCAAAGACTTGGCTGCACGCCGCTTTTTCATCGTCGTGGCAATTTGTGTGATAGCTGTCATAGCCATATCGTATACCTTATTCATATTACCTGTAGCGTCACCCGGAGCATAGCGGGCATACTCACACTCGTCGAGGGCACCAATAAACTGGGCGATGGTGGTTTCGGAGACATTGGCAGCCGCCAACTGCTGGCTGACGTTTTCACGCGAGAGCTGTTCGACGGGCATGTTGAGTTTGTCGCTGACATAGCCCCACAAAGCACGTAGCACCTCGTCGTAAAACTCGTTCTGCTTGCCTGCCGTCATCAGTCGGGCAGCCTTCTTCAGACGCTTCGTAGCCACCTTGTTGGCCTTGCCGGCACGCTGCTTGACAATGTCGGCATTGTCGATGGCCCGCTGACGGAAGATGATGAACAGCGAGATGAAGGCCAGCAGCAAGACAGCCAATGATACCCAGTACTGAGCAGAACCGAAGAAGTAATCACCGACGGCACGCTGTTCAGTAGCTCCTGTCTTGATGTAGCGGATGTCGCTATTGAGCTGTCGGACATCCTCCTGACCAGTATAGACAGCTGTAGACGAGCCGTTGCCCTTGGCAACATGGAGCATGAAGGACTGTGTCTTGACAGTCTTGTACTGGTTGGACTGGGTATCGAAGTAGACATACTCGATGGCAGGAATCTCGAAGTCACCCTGATGGCGCGGCACGGCCAGGAAGTCGTAGATGATAGAACCCTCCAGACCGCTGGTCGTCAACTTGGTCTTGTCGGTGACCTTGGCATCGTAGTGGTCGAAGTCCTTGGGGAACTGGACGTTGGGCTGCTTGAGCAGTTTCATGTTACCCACGCCGCTGACGACAACACGCAGTTTGACGGGGTCGTTGGCCTTGACTTCGGTCTGGTCGAGCTGGGCCGAGATGTTATAATGGCCTACGCCGCCAGAAAAGTTGGCGGGACGTTCAGGCAGCGGATCGACTTGGATAGTAATGCCAGGTGCCTTGATTTTCTTCTTGACCTCGATATATCCAGAACCGCCGTTGAAGAACGCCTCGAAGGGGTCGACGTTACGGTTCTGCTGGATGACGATGCCCTCGTAGGTAATGCCCGGAATCTCGAGCTTTCCCGACACCTGTGGGAACATGACGAACTGCTGCCAAGTGACGGTCTTGTAATTCTTGCCGTTGACCGTCTCCAAATGGAACTGACGATCCTGCCCCAAAGGAATCTCGCGGGTGTAGAAACTCTTCAGATCGGCCATGTTACCGTTGAGCTGTGTCAGACCGACCAGCGTATAGACTTTATAAGTGAGCAGGATGGGTTCCTGTTCGCGCACATGTTGCTTGGAGGCTGTCACCTTGATGAAGAGGTCGCTGCCCGAAATGGCAGAGCCGGCATCGCGCACTTCACCGGTGCCCGTCTGCTGTTGCTGACGGCCGCCTTGGCTGTTGCCCTGCTGGGCCTGTCCAGTTACCTTGATATGCAGATCATTGGACGTGATGGTCTTGCCACCTACCGACACATGAGCCGCAGGAATGGTAAACGAACCATTCTGGCGGGCCACTAAAATATAAGTATAAGTGATGCTGGACGAACTCGACGTATGGCCGTTGACCATCTGGAAACTCGACTGTGTGGACGTGCTGGGACCCATGAGCACATCGAAGGCATCAGGGATGTCACCAGCACGGAAGTTCCTGGCATCGTCGGTATTGACGGTATAGCTCAAGCGGAACTGTTCACCCACAGCCACCTGTCCCGGAGCACGGCCCGTCAATGATTGCGCCACTACGTAGCTAAATAATAAAGAAAAAATAACAAATAATAAACTTCGTCTCTTCATTATTTCATATTCCTTATTTTATATTTTTACTTTAGGGCAAAGCCCATAATCATTACCAGTTCTTCTGCAGGCGACGCTTGTCAGACTGCTGGGCTTTCTTCATGCGCTCCTGTGTCTGCTTCTCCTCCTGCATGGCAGCATTCAGCAACTGCTCGGCATTCTCCTTGCTCATCTGCTGGGGCTGCTGCTGCTTCTTCTCCTGTTTTTGGTCTTGCTTCTGCTGATCCTGCTTTTGCTGGTCTTGTTTGTTCTTATCGTCTTGCTTCTGCTGATCTTTATTTTGATCCTGATTCTGGTTCTGATTCTTCTGCTGACGCTTGCAGAGCTCCAAATTGTAGCGCGTCTGGTCGTCAGTAGGATTGTTGCGCAGCGCCTCCTTGTATGCCTCGATGGCTTCGCTGAACATCTGGTGCTGCTGACAGACAACACCCATGTTGTGGTAAGCCTGGGCACGGCGCAGCGGATTGGTCTCGAGTTTGGCAGCAGTCTCCAACTGGACGATGGCCAACGAGTCCTTGCGCTGAGCCATCAGCGCATTACCCAGATTGTAGTTGGCCTGCGGGTTACGCTGGTTCTTCTCCACGGCCTTACGGTATGACACCTCAGCATCAGCAGCATTGCCCTTGCGGAACTGCTTGTTGCCCAGGCGCACCAGGTTACGGTCGGTCTGGGCATGAGAGGTAACCGGTGAGAGGAGAGAAGTCAGCGTAATGGCTACAAGAAGAAGGCGCGGAGAGCGTTTAAACAAACTGACGCGTTTGAGCAACGGATTCTTGATTTCCAAGATGCATATCTCCAGAATCAGCAGCAACAGGACAAGAATGCCCACGGCCTGGAACTGTTCGTCGAAATCGCTGTAAATAGTACTTGCAATTTCCTTTTTGGCCAGCTTGTCGAGGGCATTATCCAACTGGTCCTGCGCCGAACTGTTGTTGTCGACATGGATATATGCACCACCGCCGGCATCGGCCAGTTGGCGGCACATCTCCTCGTTGAGACCCGTCATCACCGTCTGACCACTATTGTCCTTCAAGTAGTCGCCGTCACCCGTAGGAATAGGAGCACCATTGGGCGAACCGACTCCCAACACATATGTGTTCATGCCCTTGTCCTTGGCATCCTTTGCAGCTTCCAGCGCTCCACCCTCGTGATCCTCACCATCGGTGATGACGATGATGGCCTTGCCAACGCCTTCCTGCTGGGTAAAGCTATGACTGGCCATGCTGATAGCCGCAGCAATATCCGTACCTTGGGTGGCTATCATCGAGGGAGAAATGCTGGATAGGAACATCTTCGCACTTACATAGTCGCTGGTGATGGGCAGTTGTACAAAGGCATCGCCGGCAAAGACAATCAGGCCTATCTTATCGTTGTTAAATTTATCCACCAGATTCTCGACGAGCATCTTGGAACGGTCCAGACGACTGGGTGCCACATCCTCGGCGAGCATGGAGTTACTGACATCCATACAGATGATGGTCTCGATGCCGGTACGTTTCTCGTGGCTGATCTTGGTACCCATCTGCGGACGTGCCAGCATCACAATGAGCAATGCCAGGGCACCCAGCAACAGACAGAACTTCACCAACGGACGGAACCGCGACACGTCAGGCATCAGCTGACGCACCAGTTCGGGGTCGCCGAAACGACGCAGGCGCTTCTTCTGCTGGCGTACCATCAGCCAGCGGAGCAGGGCCAGTAGCGGTATCACCGCCAATGCATATAGATAGATGGGATCTTCGAATCTAAACATTTCTTTAAGGCAGTTTTCTGAATATGGTTATACGCAACAGGAGTTCCAACAACAGGAGCAGGGCGGCAGCCAAAGCAAAAGGCTGATAGGCCTCGTAGCGCCGACTGAACTTCTTGACATTCAACTTCGACTTCTCCAGTTTGTCGATTTCCTGATAGATATTCTGCAACTCACGGTTGTTGGTGGCACGGTAGAAGTCACCCTCTGTAGCTGCTGCTATGTCAGAGAGCGTCTTGATGTCCAGGTCACCCTTCATGTTGACATACTGGACGGTACCTCCAACCTGCATGGGATAGGGAGCCACCTTGTCGGTACCCACACCAACGGTATAGACGCGGATGCCAAGACTCTTGGCAATCTCGGCGGCAGTCATCGGCGAGAGGTCGCCATGGTTGTTCTTACCATCGGTGAGTAAAATGACGACACGGCTCTTGGCCTTGGAGTCCTTCAGGCGCGAGACGGCATTGGCCAGTCCCATACCAATAGCCGTACCGTCTTCGATACCTCCTGCCTGCGGACCACGTGCGGCAATGTCCGTGCGGACGTTATGCAACAGGTTTAACAGCGACGAGTGGTCGGTAGTCATCGGACATTGTGTAAAAGCCTCTCCGGCAAAGACGGTCAGACCGATGTTATCGTTGGTACGGCTGATAATAAATTCGGACGCCACCTGCTTGGCAGCCTCGATACGGTTGGGCTTCAGGTCCTCGGCCAGCATCGACGTCGACACGTCCATAGCTAACATGATATCAATACCCTCCACCGATTGATTCTTCCAGGAGTTCTGCGTCTGAGGACGGGCCAGAACGAGCACCAATAGCGTAAACACAGCCATCCGCAAGATGGGCTGCAAGGGCATGAGCATCACCTTCCACGACCGCGGAGCATTGCGGTAGGCGTTGGTGTCGCTCAGGCGCATCGTCGGCTCACTCTTCTTTCTATACAGCAGATACCATAATATATAAGGTATCAGCAAGAGCAGCAGAAACAGATATTCTTTATTGGCAAATTCCATTCTTTAACATTGAACGTTGAACATTAAACGTTATATCAACAACTGGCTGACCGTGTAAACGATGTAGCAGAACAGGGCAACGGTCGCAGCAACGACACACCAGATGACTGTCTTCAGCACGCGGCGCTCCTTTCGTGTACGTTGGTCGGCTTCGGATAGCTGCGGCTTCTGCACCTCCTCCACGGGCTGGTTCTCGAGCTTCGTCTGATTGATGAAGTCGATAGCCGAAACGAGGTTGGCATCATTCTCGTTGATCATTGTCGAATACTTGGCAAACTTCACCAGATCGGCTGTCGTAAAGAGCTGGCGCAACTCGTCCAGACTCTGCTGGTCGCCGGTGGACGTCAGACGCTCGATAATCTCCGTACTGGTCATCTCCATGGCAGAGAAGCCGTAACGCTCCTCGATATACTTACGCAGCGTATCCGTCAGCTTGGTATAGTACTCCTTCTGGTTTTCAGATGACACCATCCTGTCGGCCTTGATCTGTTCTATCTCCTTCATAGCCTTCTGGTGAGGCAACAGGCGACGGACAATCTTGATATGGGCGATGACGGGTTTATTGTCGCGCAGACGCAGATACAACCAGTAGCCAAGGGCGATAAGCACCAGCATCAGTACGCTGAGCCAGAATGCCGATGACCACTCACTCCACAAGAAGGGATTGTCCTGCACGTCCTTCGGACCGAAGAACTTGTTCATCTGCGTGGTGTCCACCTCGACCTCCACGACCTTCAGCGCAAGTTCGTTGGTCTGCATTTCCTTGCCGTTGACTTTCACCTTGAACGGCGGCAGCGGATAAAGGTTACCATCGAACGATGTCAGCGTCACCAACAGGCTGTTGGGGTCCGGATGGCGGGTACTGATGACCTCCACACCCGGCACCAGCATCTTTCGCGGTTCCAGTTTGGGCCATTCTATCTTGGCATCGTCAGTAGCACCCTCAATGGTCAGCAACACCTGTGCCTGCTCTCCTATCATCATCTCAATGGGTGTGATAGTAGCCTTAACACTTGCTTGCGCCATCGTCAGCAACGTACTGACTACGAATCCTATAAGTATTAACGTCCTCTTCATTAACTTCGTTGTTTAAACAGCAGCAGCAAAGCCTTCACATAGTCTTCGTTGGTAGCAATCGACACCAGGTCGACATTGCTCTTGTTCATCGTCTCGCGCAACTGGTCCTGACGTTGGCGCCAGTAGCGCTCGTGAGCCTGACGCAGACGACGGCTGCTGGTATCGATATACTGTTCGTGCCCCGTCTCAGCATCCACCACACGCATGAGACCCACATCCGGCAACTCACGGGCACGGATGTCATACACCTGCAGCGCCACCACATCGTGCTTGCGGTTTGCAATTTGCAAGGGCTGCAGAAAGTCCTGACGGTCATAGAAATCGCTGAGCACAAAGGCCGTGCAGCGACGTTTCGACACACTGGTCAGAAATTCCAGTGCCTGCTTGATGTCCGTACGGCGCGACTCGGGATGGAAGTCCAGCATCTCACGGATGATGTAGAGGATGTGCTTACGTCCCTTCTTGGGCGGAATGTACTTTTCAATATGGTCGGAAAAGAAAGCCACGCCAATCTTGTCGTTGTTCTGGATAGCCGAGAACGCGATGGTGGCAGCAATCTCCGTTACCATCTCACGCTTCATCTGGCGCTGCGTACCGAAGTCGAGCGAGCCGCTGACGTCAATGAGCAGCATGACGGTCAGTTCGCGCTCTTCCTCAAAGACCTTGACGTAGGGGCGGTGGAAGCGTGCCGTCACGTTCCAGTCGATGTCACGCACGTCGTCGCCATACTGATATTCGCGCACCTCGCTGAAGGCCATACCCCTGCCCTTGAAGGCAGAATGGTATTGCCCCGCGAAGACATTCGAACTCAGACCGCGTGCCTTGATTTCTATCTTCCGTACCTTCTTTAATATCTCAGATGTTTCCATCAAGGAACTTCTACCTTATTGATAATCTTTGAGACAATCTCCTCGCTGGTGATGTTGGATGCCTCGGCCTCGTAGGTAAGACCAATACGGTGGCGCAGCACATCGTGAGCAATGGCACGCACATCCTCGGGCACCACATAGCCACGGCGCTTGATGAAAGCATAGGCACGGGCTGCCTTGGCCAGATTGATGGAGGCACGGGGTGAACCGCCAAACGAAATCATATCCTTCATCTCCTTCAGGCCGTAGCGGTCAGGATAGCGGGTGGCGAAGACAATGTCGGCAATATACTGCTCGATCTTCTCGTCCAGATAGACCTCGCGCACAACATCGCGGGCCTTGATGATTTCGGCCGACGTGGTGACAGGCGTCACCTTGGGCAGCTCGCCCTGGATGTTCTCGCGAATAATCTTCTTCTCCTCGTCGATGGTGGGATAGCCGATGACGACCTTCAGCATGAAACGGTCCATCTGGGCTTCAGGCAACGGATAAGTGCCTTCCTGCTCAATGGGGTTCTGCGTAGCCATCACCAGGAACGGGTTCGGCAGGTCGAAGGTCTCACTGCCAATGGTGACCTGTTTCTCCTGCATGGCCTCCAGCAGCGCACTCTGCACCTTGGCCGGAGCACGGTTGATTTCATCGGCCAGCACGAAGTTGGCAAACACAGGACCGCGCTTCACCTGGAAGCGTTCGTCCTTCTGCGAATAAATCATTGTACCCGTCACGTCGGCAGGCAACAGGTCCGGCGTAAACTGAATACGGCTGTAAGTTGCATCTATCAACTGCGACAGCGTCTTGATGGCTAACGTCTTTGCCAGTCCTGGAACACCTTCCAAGAGAATGTTGCCGTCACTAAGCAGACCAATCAATAACGAGTCTACCAAATGCTTCTGTCCTACAATGACCCGATCCATACCTGTAACGAGGTTGGTAACGAATCCACTCTGTTGTTCTATCCGCATATTGAGCTCGCGGATGTCAATAGCTTCTGCCATAATTTCTATTGGATATTAATTGTTTCTTTGTTTTCAAGCTGCAAAAGTACGCAATTTCCACCTCATAACGCACGACTATACACCTAAATAATATTAAAAAAGTTTCCTAAAACTTATAAAATGCAGCTTTTGTAGCATTTTTATTGAGAAAAGTATGGTTGTTTCAAAATAAAGTTGTAATTTTACACCCAAATTACATTTTAAACTTAAAACTATTCAAAAGACATGAGAAATTTCAAGGCATTTATTGCTATTGCCGGCACGGCTGCTGCCATGCTGGCAGCATGTTCGTCTAACGAACAGCAAACACTTACGGTATCGGGACTGAACCCTGCCAAGTTTGACACCTTGATTAACGAGAAGCCCGTGAAGCTGTACACGCTGAAAAATGCCAACGGTATGGAGGTATGCATTACCAACTATGGCGGACGCATCGTTTCACTCGTCGTTCCTGACAAGGACGGCAAGCCGACGGACGTGGTATTAGGCTTCGACAACATCCAACAGTATGCCGACACGCTGAACTCACCGACGGACTACGGTTCCAGCGTTGGCCGCTATGCCAACCGCATCTGCGATGGTAAGTTCAAACTCGATGGTGTAGAGTACCAGTTGAGGCAGAACGATCCCCATGAGGGTGATACCCGCATTCATAGCCTGCACGGCGGTGGCACTACGGGTTGGATGAACCAGGTGTATGATGTGGTGGAGGCAAACGACTCACTCATCAAACTGCAGATTACTGCTGCCGACGGTGAGAACGGATTCCCCGGCAATGTGGTGGCTACCACTACCTATAAGGTGACGGCCGACAATGTACTCGACATTGTGTGGGAGGCTACCACCGACAAGCCCACCATCATCAACCAGACGAACCACAACTACTATAATCTGAGCGGTGATCTGGAGACCCCCGCCTACGACCAGGTGCTCTATGTCAATGCCGACAACTTCACCGAGGCTGACTTCAGCTATATGCCAACTGGCAAGATCCTGCCTGTAGAGGGTACTCCTATGGACTTCCGCACGCCCCACGCTGTAGGCGACTCCATCAAGTCGGAATACAGCCAGACGAAGAATGCCCATGGCTACGACCACAACTGGTGTCTGAACACCTATAAGGACGGCAAGGGCGACGACACGCAGGTTTGCGCTTCGCTCTACAGTCCCAAGAGTGGCATCTTTATGGAGATGTTCACCAACGAGCCGGGCGTACAGGTCTATAGTGGTAACTTCCAGGGTGTCGACGGCCAGGAGAACATCGTCCGCAAACTCGGCAAGAAGTATCCCCAGCACGTCAGTGTCTGCTTAGAGAGCCAGAAGTTCCCCGACTCTCCCAACCATCCCGAGTGGGCAAGTCCTATTGTGACTCCCGAGAAGCCTTATTACAGCCATGCAGCCTATAAGTTCTCGGTAAAATAATTATCCTACCAATTGTCTATTATTAATTAAATACTATATTATATGGCATTATTAGACTGGATTGTCATTGGCGTGTTCTGCCTTGCGCTGATTGGCATTGTAGTATGGGTCGTTTCACAGAAGAACGACAACTCGGCAGACTATTTCCTCGGTGGTAAGGATGCAACATGGATTGCTATCGGTGCCAGTATCTTTGCTTCGAACATCGGTTCCGAACACCTCATTGGTCTGGCTGGTGCCGGTGCTTCTTCAGGTATGGCGATGGCCCACTGGGAGATTCAGGGCTGGATGATTCTGATTCTGGGTTGGGTATTCGTACCGTTCTACACCCGCTCAATGGTTTACACCATGCCTGAGTTCCTGGAGCGTCGCTTCAACAAGGAGTCGCGCACCATCCTCTCGGTCATCTCGCTGATCTCTTACGTACTGACCAAGGTGGCCGTGACAGTATATGCCGGTGGTCTTGTATTCCAGCAGGTCTTTGGCATCAAGGAACTCTGGGGCATCGACTTCTTCTGGATTGCCGCCATTGGTCTGGTGCTCATCACCGCACTCTATACCGTCTTTGGTGGTATGAAGAGTGTGCTCTACACCAGCGTGCTGCAGACACCTATTTTATTATTAGGCTCGCTTATCATCCTGGTACTGGGACTGAAAGCCCTCGGCGGATGGGATGAGATGATGGCTACCTGCTCTATCCAGACTGTCAACGAGTATGGCGACCACATGACCAACCTGATGCGTGACCTCCGAGACCCGCAATATCCCTGGCTGGGTGCATTGGTAGGTTCGGCTGTCATCGGTTTCTGGTACTGGTGTACCGACCAGTTCATCGTTCAGCGTGTGCTGTCCGGTAAGGACGAGAAGGAGAGCCGCCGTGGTACCATCTTCGGTGCCTATCTGAAGCTCTGCCCCGTATTTCTGTTCCTTATTCCTGGTATGATTGCCTACGCCATGAGCACCAAGGGTATCACGCTGCCCAATGGTGAAGTGTTCGTGCTGTCTACTCCCGATGCTGCCTTCCCCACCCTCGTGGCAAAGATTCTGCCTGCCGGTATGAAGGGTCTCGTGGTCTGTGGTATCCTGGCTGCCCTGATGTCATCGCTGGCATCGCTGTTCAACAGTTCTGCCATGCTCTTTACGATTGACTTCTGGAAGCGTCTGAAGCCAGAGACTCCCGAGAAACAGCTCGTCCGCATTGGTCAGGTGGCTACTGTTGTCATCGTGATACTTGGCATCCTGTGGATTCCCATCATGCGTTCCGTCGGTGACGTGCTCTACAACTACTTGCAGGACGTGCAGTCGGTGCTGGCTCCTGGTATTGCCTCAGCCTTCCTGCTGGGTATCACCTGGAAGCGTGCTTCTGCAAAAGGCGGCATGTGGGGTCTGCTCTCAGGTATCATCATTGGTCTGACCCGTCTGGGTGCCAAAGTGTACTACAGTAATGTTACCGACGCTGCCGACTCGTGGTTCAAGACCGTATTCTACGATTTCAACTGGCTGTACTTCTGCGGTTGCATGCTCATCTTCTGCTGCCTTGTCGTCATCATCGTGTCTCTATGCACGGAGGCACCCGACGAGAAGAAAATCCAAGGACTGGTATTCGGCACATCTACTCCCGAACAGATTGCTGCCACCAAGGCTTCCTGGAACAAGTGGGATGTCATCCACACGATTATCATCCTCGGCATCACCGTGGCATTCTATGCTTATTTCTGGTAAACAAGAGTCATGACTACGTATTATTCGGAATTTCAGAAAGTACTGCTGTCCGTTGACTGTATCATCTTCGGCTTTACCGACAACAAGCTGAAGATACTTATCGGCAAGCGTAATATGGATCCCGGACGCAGCGAATGGAGCCTCTACGGAGGCTTCGTCCGCGGCGACGAGAGCCTGGACGATGCAGCCAACCGTACCCTTTACGAACTGACGGGCCTGCGCAAGGTATTTATGCGACAGGTGGGAGCCTTCGGCAACATCGACCGCGACCCCGGTGAGCGTGTCGTCAGTATAGCTTATTATGCCCTTATCAACGTCAATGACTATGACGAGGATCTGCGTAAGAAACATGAGGTGGAATGGGTGGATATGGATAATATTCCCCAGATGTATTCCGACCATAACGACATGGTACACCGTGCCCGCAAGCTGATGCAACAGAAGATGAAGACAGAACCGGTCGGCTTCGAACTACTGCCAGACTTGTTTACGCTGACCCAGTTGCAACGGCTCTACGAGGCCGTCAATGGTGAGGAACTTGACAAGCGCAACTTCCGCAAGCGCATCAAGGAGATGGACTATATTGAGAAGACGGAACTCATCGACAAGAATACGTCGAAACGTGGTGCTGCCCTCTACCGCTTTAACAAGAAAGCATTTGCTGAAGTCAAGAACTTTAAGCTGTGAGCTTTAAGTTTAATGGATAATTGAAAATTGATAATTGATAATTGATAACTAAGAATTATGTTGGAAGAACTGAAAGAAAAAGTATTCAAGGCCAATCTGGACCTTGTCAAACACAACCTTGTGATCTTTACCTGGGGCAACGTGTCGGCCGTCGACCGTGAGAAAGGCCTCGTCGTCATCAAACCCTCTGGCGTTGAATACAACGTCATGAAAGCCTCCGACATGGTCGTTGTCGACCTCCAGACCGGCAAAGTCGTGGAGGGCGACCTTAACCCGTCCAGCGACACACCCACGCATCTGGTGCTCTACCGTGCCTTCCCTGAGATTGGCGGCATCGTACACACCCACTCTACCTATGCTACTGCATGGGCCCAGGCAGGTAAGGACATCCCTAACATCGGTACCACACATGCCGACTACTTCCACGACGGCATTCCCTGTACCGACGACATGACGGAAGACCAGATGGCTGAGTATGAGTATAATACGGGTGTCGTCATGGTGAACCGCATCCTGAACGGCAACATCAATCCTGTGCATACTCCTGCCGCTTTGGTCAAGAACCACGGTCCGTTTGCCTGGGGTAAGGATGCCGATCAAGCCGTCTATCATGCTGTCGTCGCCGAGCAGGTGGCCAAGATGGCTTACATCTCATTCACACTCAACCCCGAGACGACGATGAACCCGCTGCTCGTCGAGAAGCACTTCTCCCGCAAGCACGGCCCAAATGCTTATTATGGTCAGAAAAAACACTGACCATAATAAGCATTTGTAATGGATAATGGACAATGGATAATTAGGCTGCGCCGTATGAAAGAGAACAATATCGTCGAAGAGAAGAGTTTTGAATTCTCTGTGCGGATTGTAAATCTTTACAAGCACTTGACAACAACAAAGCAAGAATACGTTATGTCCAAACAGTTGCTGCGTTCTGGCACAAGTATTGGAGCAAACATCTGTGAGGCGCAGCAGGCTCAGAGTTCAATGGACTTCCTCTCGAAAATGAGCATTGCCCTGAAGGAAGCATACGAGTCTGATTACTGGATCAGACTGCTTTATAAGACAGAATATTTGAACAACGATGAGTACAAAAGTATCATTACCGATTGCCGAGCCATTACAAAACTATTAGTAACGATTGTAAAATCAACAAAAGAGAATAACAAATAACTTTATTAACAATGATATGAGAAAGTTGTCAAGCGGAGCCAATTATCCATTGTCAATTATCAATTATCAATTAAAATTTGAAAACGATGTTTGAAAATTTAGAAGTTTGGTGGGTGACTGGTGCACAGTTGCTCTATGGTGGTGATGCCGTCGTAGCCGTTGACGGACACTCCAAGGAGATGGTTGACGGTCTGAACAAGTCTGGAAATATCCCCGTGAAGATTGTATATAAAGGTACGGCCAATAGTTCGAAGGAAGTCGAGCAGGTGATGCTGGCTGCCAACAACGACGAGAAGTGCGTGGGTATCATCACATGGATGCACACCTTCTCGCCTGCCAAGATGTGGATCAAGGGCCTGCAGCAGTTGCAGAAGCCCCTGCTCCACTTCCATACGCAGTATAACGCCGAGATTCCCTGGGAGACCATGGACATGGACTTCATGAACCTGAACCAGAGTGCTCATGGTGACATTGAGTTCGGACATATCTGCACCCGTATGCGCGTTGCCCGCAAGGTGGTTTGCGGCTACTGGAAGGATGAGGCTGCCCAGAAGCAGATTGCCGTATGGGCCCGTGTGGCTGCCGGTGTGAAGGACGCCCACAACGTACGCTGCCTGATGTTCGGTATGAACATGAACAACGTGGCCGTGACCGATGGCGACCGTGTGGAGTTCGAGCAGCGTTTAGGCTACCACGTAGACTACTTTCCTGTCAGCAGCGTTATGGAGTACTGGCGCCAGGTGACTGATGCCGAGGTGGATGCCTTGGTTGAGGAGTACAAGCAGCAGTACACCATCAAGATTGACGAGAGCGGCGAGGAGGTCTACTGGCAGAAGGTGCGCAATGCCGCCAAAGCTGAGATTGCCCTGCGCCGCGTGCTGAAGGACGAGGGTGCTACTGCCTTCACCACCAACTTCGACGACCTGGGTGATGCCAACATCGACCAGGAGGACTTCTGCGGCTTCGACCAGATTCCCGGTCTCGCCTCGCAGCGTCTGATGGCCGAGGGTATCGGTTTCGGTGCCGAGGGTGACTGGAAGACGGCTTGTCTCTATCGCACGCTGTGGGTCATCCAGCAGGGCATGCCTACCGGCTGCTCATTCCTGGAGGACTACACCCTGAACTTTGCCGGCGACCGCTCGTCATGCCTGCAGAGCCACATGCTCGAGGTTTGTCCGCTCATCGCTGTTGATAAGCCCAAACTGGAGGTTCACTTTCTGGGCATCGGTATCCGCAAGCAGCAGACCGCCCGCCTCGTGTTCACCTCGAAGGTAGGCCGTGGCATCAAGGCTACCGTCGTTGACCTGGGCAACCGCTTCCGCCTGATCAGCCAGGAGGTAGAGTGCATCGAGCCCAAGCCCATGCCCAACCTGCCCGTGGCCAGCGCCCTCTGGGTGCCCCAGCCCTCGTTTGAGATTGGTGCCGGTGCCTGGATTCTGGCCGGAGGCACACACCACAGTGCTTTCTCCTACGACATCACCGAGGAGTACTGGGAGGACTTTGCCGAGATGCTGGGCATTGAGTATGTCCGCATCAACAAGCAGACGAACACCTTCGACTTCAAGCAGACCCTCCGCAACAACGAGGTATACTACATGTTAAACAAAGCACTGAAGTAATATGACAGCCAAACAGACTATTGAGGCCGGAAAGGCCATTCTCGGAATCGAGTTCGGATCCACACGTATCAAGGCCGTGCTCATCGACGAGGATAACAAGCCCATCGCACAGGGCTCGCACGAGTGGGAGAATCAGTTGGTGGATGGTCTCTGGACCTACAGCATCGAGGCCATCTGGTATGGCCTGCAGGACTGCTACGCCGAGTTGCGCAAGGACGTGATGAAGCAGTACGACTGCGAGATTGAGTCGCTGGCAGCCATTGGCTTCAGCGCCATGATGCATGGCTACATGGCCTTCAATGAGAAACAGGAAATCTTGGTGTCCTTCCGCACCTGGCGTAACACCAACACAGGTAAGGCTGCCGCAGAACTCTCGAAACTCTTCAACTACAACATCCCCCTGCGCTGGAGCATCAGCCATCTCTATGAGGCCATCCTCGACAACGAGGAGCATGTTGCCGATATCAAATACCTGACAACTTTAGCAGGCTATGTTCACTGGCAGGTAACTGGTCAGTTCGTGCTGGGCGTCGGCGACGCTTCGGGTATGATTCCCGTTGACCCCGCCACCAAGACCTACGATGCCGACATGGTGCGCAAGTTCGATGAGCTGATTGCCCCCAAGGGTTTTTCATGGAAACTGCTCGACATCCTGCCTAAGTCACTGAATGCCGGCGACAATGCCGGTTTCCTGACTCCCGAGGGTGCCAAGAAACTCGACGTCAGCGGTCACCTGAAGCCCGGCTGTCCCGTTTGTCCTCCCGAGGGCGACGCTGGCACGGGTATGGTAGCTACCAATGCCGTCAAGCAGCGCACGGGTAACGTCAGCGCCGGTACGTCGTCGTTCTCGATGATTGTATTGGAGAAGCCGCTGTCGAAACCCTACGAGATGATTGACATGGTGACCACACCTGACGGTAGCCTCGTGGCTATGGTACACTGCAACAACTGTACTTCCGACATCAACGCCTGGGTGGGTTTGTTCAAGGAGTACCAGCAGCTGCTGGGCGTGCCCGTGGACATGAACGAGCTCTACGGCAAGCTGTTCAACAAAGCCTTAGAAGGTGATGCCGACTGCGGTGGTCTGATGGCCTACAACTACGTCAGCGGCGAGCCTGTCACGGGTCTGGCTGAGGGCCGCCCGATGTTCGTGCGCTCGGCCAACGACAAGTTCAACCTGGCTAACTTTATGCGCAGCCACCTCTATGGTGCCATAGGTGTGCTGAAGATTGGTAACGACATCCTGTTCAAAGACGAGATGATTCGTGTGGATCGCATCACTGGTCACGGCGGCTACTTCAAGACTCCCGGCGTAGGTCAGCGCATGCTTGCTGCTGCCCTCAACTCGCCCATCTCCGTCATGGAGACCGCCGGCGAAGGTGGCGCATGGGGTATCGCCCTTTTGGCAGGCTACCTGATCAACAAGAACGGCAAGAACCTGGCCGACTATCTGGAGGAGGTTGTCTTTGCTGGCAACACAGGCGTCAGCATCGCCCCCACCCCCGACGACGTGGCTGGCTTCGAGAAGTATATCGAGAACTACAAGAAGTGTCTGCCCATTGAGCAGGCTGCCGTAGACAACAAGTAAGACTTCCCCGACGTCTTATATCTATAAATAGGAGGTGAACATTTATCTAAGATGTTCACCTCCTATTTTCGAAAGTTAACTTTACGCCATAGAAGACTTGTTGAAGATTACCCTTGTCCGTTGATAGGACCGTCACCATAGTCGTTGCTCAAGCCCTTGCCGGCCTGCACAACGTTCATCACGTAATCACCAAGTTTCTCGCACTCAGAGATAAAATCGACGTAAAACACACCGAGCTGATAATCGTAAAGACCGGCATTCACATCATGTAGATTTTGGTTCTTTAGCTGTGTTCGGTAGTTATTGATTTCGTGTTCGATGTTAAGCGAAACTTTTACACTATTTTTTGTGGTGGGTTGGTCTATGTGTTTAAGCATCTCGGTTAGAGCTGTATCTACCAGTTGCAGCATCGTCATCATGTGCTGCATCTGATTGGCAGTAAAGCTCTCCTGACAATGCATACGATGGCGATTCAGCGTACGACCGAGGTTATAAACCGAGTCACCAATCGACTCTAACTCCGAGATCTGGCGGAGCATCTTCTGTATCTGAGTTTTCGACGCATCCGACAAGCGTCCTTCGCTCACCTTGTTCAGATAACTCGCAATCTCCATCTCCATCGAGTCGGTGATGTTCTCGTATTTCTCGATACGGGCAAAGAGTTTATTAAACTCAATTTCATCCTGTGTCTGCAACAGCGTGGGCACAAAACCAGCCATTCGCTGGCAGCGCTCAGCGAAACTGTGAATCTCCTTCTGCGCCTCCATAATGCTGAGTTCGGCTGTAGAGAGCAGACCGCCACTGATGAAACGCAGGCGATAGTCCTCGTCTTGTGCCTTCATAGGCAGCACACGACATACAAACATCTCTATCTGTTTCACAAAACCAATCAGCAATAGCGTGTTGATGACGTTGAAGGCGGTGTGGAAGGCAGAGAGTTTGAAGAGGTCGTTGCCACCACCCATTAAGTTCTCTACCACCCAACTGACGGCATCACAAGCGGGATAGAACACGATGAGGAACACCACCACACCAAACACGTTGAAGAACATGTGGGCCAGTGCGGCACGACGTGCTTGTGTGTTAGCTGTAAGCGAGGCCATAAATGCCGTGATGGTCGTACCAATATTCTGTCCCATGGCCAGTGCGGCGGCTTGCTCGAATCCGAATCCAGGGATGTTCATACCAAAGAGCATCAGCGTTATAGCCATCGTAGCAGCTGAGGCCTGCACAATCATCGTCACCAGTGCACCAACGATGACAAAGAGGATAATCGTGAAGAACGAATCCTGCGGTACGTGAGCCAGCATCCCCGCCACCATATCACCGATGTTCATCGCTGTGGCTGCTTCCTGTAGGAATGACAAGCCCATAAAGAGGAACGAGAAGCCAAAGATGAACTCACCAATGCTTTTGCGGTTACCCTTGCCGCTGAATATCAATGGCATGCCGATAGCCAGCAAGGGGATAGCAAAGGCTGCAATATTTACCTTGAAACCAACAGCCGAGATAATCCAGGCAGTAACTGTAGTTCCGATATTGGCACCCATGATGACGCCTATAGACTGTGCGAGCGTCATTAATCCGGCATTTACGAAGCTTACAACCATCACTGTTGTAGCACTCGACGATTGGATGAGTGCTGTGATTAGAATACCAGTCAGAACACCCATCACACGATTCTTTGTCATCGCAGCCAAAATACTGCGCAGGCGATCGCCCGCAAACTTCTCCAGACCCTCCGACATTGTCTTCATTCCGAAGAGGAACAATGC